>CAEZYF010000024.1_pt1 | contig 54701 bp, 69 predicted proteins | sample 7265441 | NCBI WGS metagenome assembly CAEZYF01 (sample SAMEA6813927, study PRJEB35770) | freshwater metagenome | biome: Freshwater; feature: Freshwater reservoir; material: water | place: Czech Republic | collected 2017-04-14 | depth 30m m | reverse complement strand
CAGGTGTACGTGTTGTCGGCTTCTGAAGGTGGCCGTCACAAGCCGTTCTTCAACAACTACCGTCCGCAGTTCTTCTTCCGTACGACTGACGTGACTGGCACGATTCAGTTGCCCGAGGGCACCGAGATGGTGATGCCGGGTGACAACGTGACGATCACGGTTGAGTTGGGTAAGCCGATCGCAATGGATGAGGGTCTGCGTTTCGCAATCCGCGAAGGTGGCCGTACCGTGGGCGCCGGCCGCGTCACCAAGATCACGAAGTGAGCTGACGCACCATGGCACAGAGCATCCGTATTCGCCTGAAGGCATTCGATCACGAGATCATCGACCAGTCGACGCGCAAGATCGTCGAGACGGTCACCCGCACGAACGCAACCGTGCGTGGCCCGATCCCGCTGCCGACCGACAAGCACCGCTACACGGTTATCCGTGGACCGCACATTGACAAGGACTCCCGTGAGCACTTCGAGATGCGCGTCCACAAGCGTCTGATCGACATCGTCGACCCGAACGCGAAGACCATCGACAGCCTGCAGCGCATCGAGCTGCCGGCCGGTGTCGACATCGAAATCAAGATCCAGAACAGCTAATTCCGCACCCTCTAGGGGGAGACGAACGGCCCACCGACTTTGTGTCGGTGGGCCGTTTCGCGTTCCCGGCCGGCTCTGAGAGACTGCCCGGCATGAACGCCACAGGGCTGATCGGGTACGTCGCCTCGGCATTCGTCGTGCTGTCGCTGGCGATGACCTCGGTGGTTCGGCTGCGGATGATCTCATTGGTAGGCGCACTGGCCTTCATCGTCTACGGCGTGCGCCTCGGCTCGCCGCCGATCGTGGTCACCAATGGGTCGATCCTGCTGCAGTAGTTCGAACAGCGTCGAGGCAGAATGTTCTTAATGTTCGCTATAAGGCACAGTATCGCTGTTAATAGTTGCTACACCGTACATATGTGGCACACTGACATCGGGAGGTGGACGACGTGGCCCGACCGACACCATTCGCGACACAACAAGCAGCCAAGCAGATGGGGGAGAACCTGCGCATCTGGCGCACGCTGCAGGATCTGACTGCCGAACAGGTCGCCGAACGAGCCGGCACCACACGCGCCACGGTCGGTCGTGTCGAACGTGGCGAGCCGTCCGTCGGGTTCGAGGTGGTGCTCAACGTGGCCCGGGCGCTGGGTATCCTCGACTCGCTCGTCGTGGCCACAGACCCGTACGAGACGCAACTCGGACGGGCTCGTGCCGACGAGCGACTCCCGCGCCGGGTGAGGCGCTGACATGTCCGCCCCGACTGCGCTCGAGGTGCACGTCGAGATCTACGGCGCGACCGTGCTTGCCGGGATCGCGTATCTCACCGCTCGTCGAGGTGCAGTGACGACCCGTTTCGAGTACGACCGCGGCTACCTCACCACCCCTGGATCGTTCGACCTGAGTCCTCACCTGCGGCGGCAGGACCGCAGTGCCACCACCAACGGGCTGCCGGGAGCATGTGCCGACAGCGCCCCTGACCGCTGGGGCCGAAATCTCATCAAGCGCAGGGTGCAGGCTGCCGCTCGCGACACGCGCACCACCCCGGCGGCGATCACCGAGATCGACTACCTGTGCGGTGTCAGTGACATCACCCGCCAAGGCGCTCTGCGGTTCCGAGCACGAGGTGGCGGACCATTCGTGGCAGACAGTCTCGACGTGCCGCGACTCATCGAACTCCCAGCGTTGCTGGCTGCCACGCGGGAGGTGACGAGGGGCGCCGACGACCTCACCGCGGTCAAACTCCTCCTCGCGGCCGGTTCGGCGTCGCTCGGCGGTGCGCGACCGAAAGCATCGGTGCGTGATGGCGACCGACTCGCGATCGCGAAATTCCCCCACCACGCCGATGACTGGGACGTGATTGCGTGGGAAGCCACCATGCTCGACCTCGCGGCCCACTGCGAGATCACCGTTCCTCGTCACCGTCTCGAGACGATCAGCGGCGCGTCGGTGCTGCTGATGGATCGATTCGATCGGGACGGGCCGCGGCGCGTCCCCTACATCAGCGCGATGACGCTCCTGGACCGAACCGACGGCCAGGACGCTGATTATGTCGAGATTGCGGAGGCGATCTCGGCACACGGTGCCAACGTCAACGGTGACCTGCGGCAACTGTGGCGTCGCATCGCGTTCTCCGTGGCTGTGAACAACACCGACGACCACCTTCGCAACCACGGCTTGCTCCACGCCGCTGGTGGATGGATGCTCGCCCCGGTGTTCGACGTCAACCCCAACCCTGACCAGGCCGCTCATCGGGCGACGAGCGTCGTCGGAGCGACCGACCGGGCCGGCTGCTTGCGAGCGTTGCTTGACGGAGCCGAATACTTCGCCTACACCCCATCGGCCGCGCTCGAGACGTGGTCGCTCATCATTGCGGCCGTTGCCGCCTGGCGCGGTGTCGCCACGGCCAACGGAATCTCGGTCGCCGAGCAACGTCGGTTCGCCGACACCCTCGACTCCGTGCCGATCGCAGGCTGAACCGGCGCGCGAAGAGTGCGCGGCAGGTTGGGAGTGCGCCGCGAGCGCCGATAGAGTCCACTCCTCGTGTGCGCCGCAAGGCGTAACTAATCGATGTCCGGGAAAGCCCCACGGTTTCGTGTGTGGGAACTGCCCGGCAACAACTTGAATCCGGTGCTCCGCCGGCCATCTGGCCGTCGGAGCATTTGTGTGTGTCAACCAAACGCTCGGCTTCGGCCGAGTCCGACCGAAAAGGCTGCCGAAATGGCACTCAAAGCGATTGTGGGCGAAAAGGTCGCCATGAGCCAGGTGTGGGTGAACGACAAAGTCGTTCCCGTCACCGTGCTCCGCGTCGAGCCCGCACGAATTGTGCAGGTGAAGACCACCGAGCGCGATGGTTACACGGCTCTGCAGGTCACCTACGGCCACCGTGACGCCAAGAAGCTCACCAAGCCCGAGGCGGGCCACTTTGCCGCCGCTGGTGTCGATCCGGGCCGTCGGGTGGTCGAGCTGCGTCTCGATTCCGTCGAAGGCTTCGAAGTTGGCCAGGAGATCAAGGTCGACACTCTGATCCAGGGCGAGCGCGTCGATGTCACGGCCGTCAGCCGTGGTAAGGGCTTTGCCGGCACGATGAAGCGTCACAACTTCGCCGGTCAGGGCGCCAGCCACGGTAACCACAAGCACCACCGTGCTCCTGGCTCCATCGGCCAGTGCAGCTTCCCCGGTCGCGTGTTCAAGGGCCTGAAGATGTCGGGCCACATGGGTCACGAGCAGGTCACCACGCTGAACCTGGAAGTGGTCGAAGCCGACGTCGAGCGCAACCTGCTGCTGGTGAAGGGCTCCGTGCCCGGCCCCAACGGCGGTGTCGTCATCGTCCGTAACGCAGTGAAGGGGAAGTGACCTCATGACTTCCATCGCTCTCAAGACCACCTCTGGCAAGGACGCTGGCGCCCTCACGCTCGACGCCGATGTCTTCGGCATCCAGCCGAACGTGCCCGTCATGCACCAGGTCGTCACCGCTCAGCTCGCCGCCCGTCGCTCGGGTACGCAGAGCACCAAGACTCGCTCGGAAGTCAGCGGCGGCGGCAAGAAGCCGTTCAAGCAGAAGGGTACGGGCAGCGCCCGTCAGGGCTCGACCCGTGCACCGCACTACAGCGGTGGTGGCGTCGCCCTCGGACCCAAGCCGCGCAAGTACGACCAGAAGACCCCCAAGAAGATGATCAAGCTGGCACTGCGCTCGGCACTCAGCGATCGCGCCTCTGAAGGCAAGGTCGTCGTCATCGACAGCTGGGGTTTCGATGCACCCAAGACCAAGAGCGCCAAGGCCGCCCTCAGCGCCCTCGGTCTCGATGGCAAGGTGCTCGTGGTGGTGGATGTCACCGACACCAACACCATCCGCAGCTTCCTCAACTTGCCGGAAGTGCAGCTCATCGAAGTCAACGAGCTGAACGCCTACGACATCTTGTGCAACGACTACGTCGTCTTCACGCAGGCCACGCTGCCCGGAACCTCGGTAATCGCCGATGCCCCGGCGAAGAAGGCCCCCGCCAAGAAGGCCGCCGCCAAGAAGGCCGAGCCGGCCGCTACTGAAGAGGCCAAATCTGAAGAGGATGGCGAGTGATGAAAGATCCCCGCGACATCATCCTGGCACCTGTGGTGTCGGAGAAGAGCTACGGCCTGATCGAACAGGGCGTCTACACCTTCAAGGTGCACCCCAGCGCGAGCAAGCCTGAGATCAGCGATGCCATCGAGAGCATCTGGGGCGTGACCGTCATGAAGGTCAACACGCTCAACCGCAAGGGCAAGGCCACGCGCGCTCGTCGCACTGGCAAGGCCGGTTCCAAGCCCGACACCAAGCGGGCGATCGTCACCCTGGCAGCGGGCGATGAGATCCCGCTGTTCGAGCACTGAGGCGCACCATCATGGCCATTCGTTCCCGTAAGCCCACCAGCGCCGGTCGTCGTTTCCAGACCAGCTCCGATTTCTCCGAGATCACGAAGACGACTCCCGAGAAGTCCCTCGTCACCTCGCTCTCCAAGAGCGGCGGTCGCAACGTCTATGGTCGCAAGACCAGCCGTCACCGCGGTGGCGGACACAAGCGTGCGTACCGTGTCATCGACTTCCGTCGTGTCAAGGACGACATCACGGCCAAGGTCGCTGCGATCGAGTACGACCCCAACCGCACCTGTCGTATCGCCCTGCTGCACTATGCAGATGGCGAGAAGGCCTACATTCTGGCCCCCAAGGGCCTCAAGGTCGGCGATCACGTCAGCAGCGGTCACCACTCGGACATCAAGCCCGGCAACGCGTTGCCGCTGCGCTTCATCCCGGTCGGTACCACGGTGCACAACGTCGAACTGCGCCCCGGTGGCGGCGGTGCGATGGCTCGCTCGGCCGGCGTCGCCGTGCAGCTGGTTGCCAAGGAAGGCGAGTTCGCCACCTTGCGTCTGCCCAGCACCGAGATGCGCCGCGTGCTCATCGATTGCCGCGCCACGATCGGCGAAGTCGGCAACAGCGAGCACGAGCTCGTCACCATCGGTAAGGCCGGCCGCAACCGCTGGAAGGGCGTCCGCCCGCAGACCCGTGGTGTGGCCATGAACCCCGTCGACCACCCCCTCGGTGGTGGCGAAGGCCGTACTTCTGGTGGTCGCCCACCCGTGTCACCTTGGGGTAAGCCCGAGGGTGTCCGCACTCGTAACACCAACAAGCCGACGCAGAAGCTCATCGTGCGCCGTCGCCGTACGTCGAAGGGCCGGAGGTAATACCCATGTCACGCAGCCTGAAGAAGGGCCCGTTCGTCGACGACCACCTGCTGAAGAAGGTCGACGATCAGAACGCCGCTGGCGAGCGCAAGGTCATCAAGACCTGGAGCCGTCGCAGCACCATCATCCCCGACATGGTCGGTCACACCATCGCCGTCCACGACGGTCGCAAGCACGTGCCGGTCTATGTCACCGAAAGCATGGTTGGGCACAAGCTGGGCGAATTCAGCCCGACTCGTACCTTCAAGTACCACGCCGGCCAGGAAAAGAACACGAAGGGTCGCCGCTGATGACCGGTCCGAAGCTCAACGAGAAGTCGTTCGTCGCTGGCGAACGCAGTGGCACGAAGGCGAGCGCGCTCTACATTCGCTCGTCGGCCTCCAAGGCCCGAGTCGTGCTGAACCTGATCCGCGACCTGCCGGTGCGCAACGCCGACGAGGTGTTGCAGTTCACCGACCGCGAGATCGCCGGCACCATCCGCAAGGTGCTCGCCAGCGCTGTGGCCAACGCCCAGCACAACGACGAGCAGGACCCTGAGGAACTGTTTGTCAAGGCCTGCTTCGCCGACGAGGGCCCGACGCTGAAGCGTTTCACCCCCCGTGCTCGTGGCCGCGCCGGACGCATCAAGAAGCGCACCTGCCACATCACGATCATCGTGGCTCGCCTCGACGACGCGCGTATCGAAGTGGTGCAGGCCCGTGAGGCCAAGCGCACCGCCACCGGCCGCCGCCGTGGCGCCGCTGTTGGCGGCACCTCGGCCAGCCGCAAGGCCCGCGTCGAGCGCAGCCGAGAGCGTGCGGTTGCTGCCAAGGACCACGATCACGATCACGATCACGATCACGATCACGATCACGACCACGACCACGACCACGGTGACGAGGCTGCGGCCGATGTCATCGAAACGGTCGAGACCACCGATACGCCGGAAACGGAGACCAACTGATGGGTCAGAAGATCAACCCGTACGGCTTCCGTCTCGGCGTCACCACCGACTGGAAGAGCCGCTGGTTCAGCGAGCGCGAGTACAAGGAGTACCTCACCGAGGACTGGAAAATCCGCCGTGCGCTGATGACCAAGCTCGAGTCCGCTGCGGTCAGCCGCATCGAGATCGAGCGCACTCGCGACAAGGTGCGGATCGATATCCATACCGCTCGTCCGGGCATCGTCATCGGTCGTCGTGGCGCCCAGGCCGACGAACTGCGTGCACTGCTCACGCAGATCACCGGTAACCCGAAGGTGCAGCTGAACATCGTCGAGATCAAGAGCCCCGAGCTCGACGCAGCGCTCATCGCTCAAGGTGTCGCCGACCAGCTCGTCAACCGCATTGCATTCCGCCGTGCGATGAAGCGTGCGGTCCAGAACGCCCAGAAGGCCGGCGCACTCGGTATCCGCGTGCAGTGTTCGGGTCGTCTTGGCGGCGCTGAAATGAGCCGCACCGAGTGGTACCGCGAAGGCCGAGTGCCGCTGCACACGCTGCGTGCCGACATCGACTACGGCCTGCGTGAGGCTCGCACCTCCAGCGGTCGTGTTGGCGTGAAGGTCTGGATCTACAAGGGCGACATCGTCCCCTACAAGGCGCAGACCGAGGACAAGATCGCTCGTGAAGCCGCGATGGCCGTCGGCGAAGCCGCCGGTCCGGCCGGCGCTGCCCGCAAGGTGGTCTCATCGGGTGCCCGTCGCAAGGACGAGCCCGAGCTCGAGGCTGCCCCGCTGATCAAGGAAGCCGACCCCGAGCTCGAGAAGTTGCTCGACGAGGAAGAAGAGATCGCTCGCCGTACTCACGGTGGCGCTCACGAAGCCCCGCATTTCCGTGGGGAGGACTGATCCAACATGTTGATGCCCCGTAAAGTCGCACACCGCAAGCACCACCGCGGTCGTACGTTCGGTAACTCCAAGGGTGGCACCGAACTCGCCTTTGGCGAGTACGGCATCCAGGCGCTCGAGCCAGGCTGGCTCACTGCCCGCCAGATCGAAGCTGCTCGTATTGCCATGACCCGCGCGATCAAGCGTGGTGGCAAGGTCTGGATCAACATCTTCCCGGACAAGCCCGTCACCAAGAAGCCGGCCGAGACCCGCATGGGTTCCGGCAAGGGCAACCCCGAGTTCTGGGTGGCAGTCGTCCGCCCGGGTCGCGTGCTCTTCGAGCTCTCGTATCCGAACGAGGAGACCGCCCGGTCCGCAATGGCCAAGGCGATCCAGAAGCTCCCCATCAAGGCACGCATCATTACCCGTGAGGAGATCATCTGATGGCTCACTCCAATACTGAGCTGAAGGAAATGGATCTCGCGGCCCTCGTCGAAGAGCTGCGTGCCACCAAGCAGGAGGCGCTCAACCTGCGCTTCCGCAACGCAACCGGTCAGCTCGACAACAACGCCGAGATGAGCAAGGTTCGTCGCCAGATCGCCCGTATCAACACCCACATCCGCGCCCGTGAGATTGCGCTAGCGGAGGGGAGCAAGTGATGTCCGAAGAACAGAACGAAGCCGAAACCAACGAGCGCAACAACCGTAAGACCCGTGAGGGTCTGGTCGTGTCCAACAAGATGGACAAGACCGCGGTGGTCGCCGTCATCGAGCGTGTCCGTCACCCCAAGTACGGCAAGTTCATGATGCGCACCAAGAAGCTCTACGTCCATGACGAGTCCAACGACGTCAACATCGGCGACAAGGTCCGTGTGATGGAAACTCGCCCGCTCAGCAAGAACAAGCGCTGGCGTGTCGTGGAGATCTTGGAGCGTGCCAAATGATTCAGCAGGAATCCCGCCTGCGCGTCGCCGACAACAGCGGCGCCAAGGAAGTGCTCTGCATCAAGGTGCTCGGCGGTACTCGTCGTCGCTATGCCGGAATCGGCGACATTTTCGTCGCCACGGTGAAGGACGCGATCCCCGGTGCAGCCGTCAAGAAGGGCGACGTCGTCAAGTGCGTCGTTGTTCGCACGAAGAAGGAACGGCGCCGTCCCGACGGCAGCTACATCCGCTTCGATGAAAACGCTGCCGTGATCATCAAGGACGATCTCACGCCGCGCGGAACCCGAATCTTCGGGCCCGTCGGTCGTGAGCTGCGTGACAAGAAGTTCATGCGCATCGTGTCGCTGGCCCCGGAGGTGCTGTGACCATGAAGCTCAAGAAGGGCGACACCGTCGTCGTCATCGCCGGCAAGGACAAGGGCACTGAGGGTGAAGTGGTGCAGGTCATGCCCACTCGCAACAAGGTCATTGTCAACGGCGTGAACACGGCCAAGAAGCACAGCAAGCCGCGCAAGTCGAATCAGCAGGGCGGCATCATTGACCGCGACATGCCGGTCGATGCCAGCAACGTGATGCTCGTCCACAAGGGCAAGCCCACTCGCGTCGGCTACCAGATCCAGCCCGACGGCACCAAGGTGCGCGTCGCCAAGCGAACCGGTGAGGTGATCTCATGACCGCTGCGACAACCAGTGCTCCTCGCCTCAAGCAGAAGTACCACGATTCGGTCAAGGCTGCGTTGAAGGCCGAGCTCGGCTTGACCAATGCGATGCAGGTGCCCAAGCTCGAGAAGATCGTGATCAACATGGGCGTCGGCAGGGCCACCCAGCAGCCGTCGCTGCTGGAAGGCGCCGTCGTCGATCTCGCCAAGATCAGCGGTCAGAAGCCGGTCATCACCAAGGCGGGTACCTCGATCGCCAACTTCAAGTTGCGTGAAGGTCAGTCCATTGGTTGCAAGGTCACGCTGCGCGGCGACCGGATGTGGGAGTTCCTCGATCGTCTGATCGCAGTGGCCATTCCCCGTATCCGCGACTTCCGCGGTCTGCCGGCCTTCAGCTGGGACGGCCGTGGCAACTACACCTTCGGTCTCAGCGACCAGACGGTGTTCCCGGAGATCGAGTACGACAAGATCGATGCCACTCGTGGCATGGACATCACGATCGTTACCTCCGCCACCACCAACGAGCAGGGCAAGGCGCTGCTCGACGCATTCGGATTCCCGTTCAAGCGGGGCGACGAGGCGGGGGCGGCTTCCACCAAGAAGAAGCGTCGCGGCCCTGTGCGCGGCGGCAAGGGCGCAGCCAAGCCGGTTGCGAAGAAGAAGAAGTAGAGGGCACCGACATGGCAAAGAAGTCGCTCATTAACAAGGCCAACGCCACGCCCAAGTTCAAGGTGCGGGGTTACACCCGCTGCCGCCGCTGTGGTCGCGCCCGTTCGGTCTTCCGCAAGTTCGGCCTCTGCCGCGTGTGCCTTCGTGAGATGGTCCATGCAGGCGAGATCCCGGGCGTCACCAAGGCGAGCTGGTGAGGAGAGAAAATGCTCACTGATCCCATCGCAGACATGCTCACCCGTATCCGCAACGCCAACACGGCGATGCATGACGAGGTCCGTATGCCCGCTTCCAAGCAGAAGGTGGCCCTGGCCACCATCCTCCAGAAGGAGGGCTACATCACCGGCTTCAGCGTGGCTCCGGCCACGTCGGGTCCCGGAGATGTGCTGTCCATCTCGATGAAGTACTCGGCTGATCGTCGTCGCACGATCTCGGGTCTCCGTCGTATCTCCACTCCGGGCCTGCGGATTTACCGCAAGAGCGACGCCGTTCCGCGCGTCCTCGGTGGCCTCGGTGTGGCCGTCCTGTCCACCAGCCAGGGGCTCATGACCGACCGCGAGGCGCGCAAGCGTCAAGTGGGCGGCGAAGTCCTCTGCTACGTGTGGTGATCGAGAGGCCCCAACATGTCACGCATCGGTAAGTCTCCCATCGCTGTCCCCGGCACCGTCGATGTCACCATCGACGGCCCGGTGGTCACCGTCAAGGGCCCCAAGGGCTCGCTCACCCGCTCCGTTCCCGGCGCCATCACGGTTCGTCGTGATGAGGCTGTGTTGGTCGTCGAGCGCCCGAACGACGAGCGTCAAAACCGCTCGCTGCACGGCCTCACCCGCACGCTCGTGAACAACATGGTCGTCGGTGTCACCGACGGCTTCACCAAGGAACTCGAGATCATCGGCGTCGGTTACCGTGCCGAGGCCCTTAGCCCTACCCAGCTGCGTCTGGCCCTCGGCTTCAGCCACCCCGTGCTGATGGATGCCCCTGAAGGCATCACCTTCGAGGTGCCTACTCAGACCCGCGTCATCGTCCGTGGCATCGACAAGGAAGTTGTTGGCCAGGTGGCCGCCAACATCCGCGCCGTGCGTAAGCCTGAGCCCTATAAGGGCAAGGGTGTGCGCTACCTCGGTGAGAAGGTGCTGCGCAAGGCCGGCAAGACCGGCAAGAAGTGATCCGAGGAAACGAATCATGAGCAAAGTCGCACAGAAGCGCCGCGAAGGCCGCATCATCCGCCACCGGCGGGTACGCAAGAAGATTCATGGCACCGCCAACCGTCCCCGTCTGGCCGTGTTCCGTTCCAACAAGCACCTCTCCCTGCAGGTGATCGACGATGTGAGCGGCCGCACTTTGGTGGCGGCCAGCACCACAGAGCCGGCCATCAGGGGCGAGGGCACTGGTGCCACGGTCGAAGCTGCTGCCAAGCTGGGCACGCTGCTCGCCGAGCGGGCCAAGGCCGCTGGTATCACCCAGGTTGTGTTCGATCGTGGTGGGTTCCTCTACCACGGCCGTATCGCCGCAGTTGCTGCTGCGGCCCGTGAAGCAGGTTTGGAGTTCTGATGGCCGCCCCCTCGAATTACGGCAACCGCAATGAAGAGCGCGCACCAGACCCCAATGGTCTGCGCGAGTCGCGTGTCATCGCCATCAACCGCGTCGCCAAGGTCGTCAAGGGTGGTCGTCGCTTCAGCTTCACCGCCCTGGTGGTCGTCGGCGACGGCAACGGTCGTGTCGGTCTCGGCTACGGCAAGGCCAAGGAAGTGCCGCTGGCAATCCAGAAGGGCACCGAAGAGGCCAAGAAGAACCTGTTCGACGTTCCGTTGGCCGGCAGCACTATCACTCACCCGATCATCGGCATCAACTCCGCTGGTCGCGTGCTGATGAAGCCCGCCGCCCCCGGTACCGGCGTAATCGCCGGTGGTGCTGCTCGCATCATCCTCGAAGAGGCTGGAATCCACGACGTGCTCTGCAAGTCGCTCGGCTCCTCGAACTCGATCAACGTGGCCCGCGCCACGATCAACGGTCTGCAGTCGCTGCAGCGCCCCGATGAGGTTGCGGCCCGCCGTGGTCTCGACCCTGCGGAGTTCGTCCCCAAGGGCGTGCTGCGTGCCTACAACGAACGCAAGAAGCAGACTGCTGCAGGGGAGACCCACTGATGCGTAAAGACACCAACTACGAGGGTCCCACCATCACCGTGCGCCAAGTGCGTTCGGCGATCGGTAACAAGCCCAAGAACCGTGGCACGTTGCGTGCTCTCGGCCTGCGCAAGATCGGCGACACGAATGTGTTGCCGGACCGCCCCGAGATCCGCGGCATGCTCGCTCGCGTCCCGCACCTCATCGAGGTCACGGAGAACGCAGAAGGAACCGTGAAGTAACATGCGCGTCGACGAACTCTCTCCCGCACCTGGGTCCAACAAGGCCAAGAAGCGTGTTGGTCGTGGTATCGGTGGCAAGGGCGGCAAGACCGCTGGTGCCGGTACCAAGGGCCAGAAGTCGCGTGGTCGCGGCAAGGTGGCTCGCGGTTTCGAAGGTGGCCAGATGCCGCTGAAGCAGCGCGTTCCCAAGCTGAAGGGTTTCAACAACCCGTTCCGCGTGGAGTACAGCCCGGTCAACCTCGACCAGCTTGCTGCGCTCGAAGACACCACCATCACGCCTGAGTCACTCGTGGCTTCCGGCCTCGTGCGCAAGGGCACGTTCGTGAAGGTGCTCGGCCGTGGTGAGATCACCGTTCCGATTACCCTTACAGCGCATGCCGTCTCCAAGTCGGCTGACGCAGCCATCACCGCTGCTGGCGGTACTGTCACACTGCTCGGACTTCCGTTCAAGCAGGGTCGCCCGCCGGTCAAGGGTAACCAGTTCACCAACCGTTGATTCTGCCGACGTAACTGTTCGGCTGTCCGCACTTCACCAAACTCCTTGGGAGCTCGCACGTGTTCTCCAACTTGAAGAACGTCTTCAAGGTGCCCGACCTGCGGAACAAGATTCTGTTCCTCCTGGGAATGGTGCTGTTGTATCGCATCGGTGTCGCGATTCGCGTTCCGGGTATCGACCAGGACGCGATTCGCCAATTCAAAGCCGCAGCCAAGACACAGGGTGCGCTTGGGTTCTTCAACCTGTTCAGTGGTGGCGCCTTCGCCAGCTTCAGTATTTTCGCGCTGGGCATCATGCCCTACATCACGGCCAGCATCATCATGCAGGTCCTTGGTGTGGTCATCCCCAAGCTCGAGAAGCTGCAGCAAGAGGGCGCAGTCGGTCAGCGCAAGATCACGCAGTACACCCGTTACCTCGCGATCGGTATCTCCACGCTGCAGGCCACGGCGCTCACGTTCATCTTCGGTAACGGCAACGGCAACGCCTTTTTCGGTGCAGCGCAGCGATTCCCGCAGAACCTGCGTTTGCTACCTGACGGCATGTGGCCGCGTGGCTATCTCGTGATCATCACACTCGTCGGCGGCACCGCCGTCCTGATGTGGATCGGCGAACTGATCAGCCAGCGAGGTATCGGCAACGGTATGTCGATGGTGATCTTCGCATCGGTCGTCTCCAGCCTGCCGAGCGGTTTCTATTCGGTGTGGGCTGAGAAGAACTGGTTCGTGTTCACGCTGTTGCTCACCCTGTGCTGTGGCATCGTCATCGCTGTCGTGCGTGTGGAGCTTGCGCAACGTCGGATCCCAGTGCAGTTCGCCAAACGTGTGGTCGGTCGCCGTATGTACGGTGGCCAAAGCACGTACATCCCGCTCAAGGTCAACCAGAGCGGCGTGGTCCCGATCATCTTCGCGAGCTCGGTGCTGTTGCTGCCGGTGTTGCTGACGAACCTGCTGGGGAGCTCCAGCAAGGGAACCTGGCGCTACACGATTCAGCACTGGGTCGATCAGAACCTCGTCAACAGCCGCAACCTGGTGTACATCTCGCTGTTCTCGATGATGATCATTGCGTTCGCGTACTTCTACAACTCCATTGCGTTCGACCCGATTCGCCAGGCAGATCAGATCCGTCGCCAGGGTGGTTTCATCCCCGGTGTGCGCCCCGGTCCGCAGACCGAGCGCTATCTCGGCAAGGCCGTCAACCGCATCACCCTGCCGGGCGCCGTGTTCGTGGCCATCATCGCGATCATGCCGTACCTCTTGCTGTGGGGTTTCGGCGTGCAGAACTTCCCGTTCGCCGGCACCACGGTGCTCATCGCCGTAGGTGTGGCCATGGAACTCATGCGCCAGATCGACAGCCAACTGATGCTGCGAAACTACGAGGGCTTCCTGAAGTGATCCCGGGCGCCCGGCTGATCCTGCTCGGGCGCCAAGGCGCTGGTAAGGGCACCCAATGCGTGCGCTTGTCACGTCATTTCGTCGTGCCGCACATCAGCACCGGCGACATGCTGCGCGCCGCGGTCCGTGAAGGTACCGAGTTGGGTGCCATGGCCAAACGGGTGATGGACGCGGGTGGCCTCGTGGGTGACGAGATCATGGTCGGAATCGTCCGTGATCGTCTCGCACAGTCGGATGCGGTGGGCCGTGGCTACATCCTCGACGGCTTTCCACGGACGGTGCCGCAGGCTGCTGCGCTTGATGAGATCACGGCCGAGCGTCCACTCGATGTGGTGCTCGATCTCGACGTCCCGCGCGAGCTCGTGCTGCGACGTATCACATCACGTCGCGTGTGCCGCGACTGCGGTACGAACTATGTGGCGAGCGGGAGTGAGAAATCGCCCTGGATCTGCGACGTGTGCGGAGGCGACGTCATGCAGCGCGACGACGACACCACGGAGGCCATCGCCCATCGCCTCGACCTCTACGAGGAGCAGACCTCACCGCTCATCGAGTACTACGAGCGTGGCGGCCGTCTCGCGGTGATCGACGGTGTCGCCTCGCCCGACGAGGTGTTTCGCCGTCTCACCGTCGCCGTCGAGGGCGCTCGGCGCTCGAGCTGATGGCCCGCTCGCGCCGCAACGGCATCCCGCGACGTGCTCCAGAGGAACTTCGTCATCTCCGGGCAGCTGGGCGAGTCGTCGCCGAGATGCACGTTGCACTGCGCCAGGCTGCTCGCCCCGGAGTGACGACGGCGCAGCTCGACCGCGTAGCTCGCGATGTCATCGAGCGGCGCGGTGCGAAGTCGAACTTCTTCGGCTACCACGGTTTCCCCGGCGTCATCTGTGCGTCGGTGAACGATGAGGTGATCCACGGCATTCCCGGGTCGCGGGTGCTCATCGAGGGCGATCTGCTGTCGGTCGACTGTGGTGCGATCGTCGAAGGTTGGCATGGTGACGCAGCCTTCAGCATTGGAATCGGCACGATCAGCGCTGAGGCTCAGCGGCTGATCGACACTGCCGACGCTGCGCTCGCTGCGGCGATCAAGCAGATGCGCCCAGGTCGTTGCCTCGGTGATATCGGGGCCGCGGTGGAGACCATCGTCGCTGCTGCCGGCTACGGCAATCCGCTCAACTACTGCGGTCACGGGATTGGCCGCGAGATGCACGAGGAGCCAGATGTCGAGAATCGAGGTCGACCCGGCCGTGGCCTCGAACTCGCCTCGGGAATGGTGCTGGCGATCGAACCGATGCTGCTCGGTGGCGGGAGCGACAAGGTGAAGGAACTCGACGACGGCTGGACGATCGTCACCGCCGATGGCTCACTCGCCGCCCATGTGGAGCACACGGTCCTCGTCGGCGAACACGGCCCGGAGATCCTTACCCGCCTCTGACCCTGCGAGTGCCACGGCCCCGCCCCGAGTGCCACGTGCGCACCCGAGTGGTACGTGGCACCCAGGGTGCCACGTACCACTCGGGTGCAACGTGGCACTCGCACCGGTGGCCTGGCACTCGCACCGGTGGGGGGTTAGCGGGTGGCGGTGCCGTCGACGACCACGGGGATGCCGTTGAACACGGTGTGGCGCACCTTGCCACGCAGGCGACGGCCGACGTAGGGCGTGTTGCGGCTCTTACTGGCGAGCTGCTCGGGCTTGACGGTCCACTCGACATTGCGATCGAACACCGTGAGGTTGGCCGGCTCGCCGACGGCGATTGGGCGACCGTGACGGTCGGCGACTCCAGCGATGGCGGCAGGCTTCCAGCTCAGTGCGGCGACAATGTCGACGAGGGACATATCGAGTTCCGCCAGGCACACACCGAGTGCGGTCTCCAGGCCGAGCATCCCGGAGGGCGCCTGATCAAGCGGCACCTCCTTGGTGTGCGGTGCGTGCGGTGCGTGGTCGGTGGCGATCGCGTCGATCGTTCCATCGGCGAGGCCAGCCTTGATCGCCGCGATGTCAGCGGGGGTGCGCAGCGGAGGGTTGACCTTGAACACCGCGTCGTACCCGCTGAGCTCTTCGTCGGTGAGTGAGAAGTGGTGCGGTGTGGCCTCCGCGGTAATCGCCAGGCCCTCGGCCTTGGCCGCGCGCACCAGCGCCACGCTGCGGGCCGTGGAGAGGTGCAGGAAGTGCATCGGTACGCCGGTGATGCGTACCAGTTCGATATCGCGGAACAGCATCAGCTCTTCGGCCAGCGCCGGCCAGCCAGGAAGGCCCAGTCGGCTGCAACAGGAACCCTCGTGCATGACCGCGCCCTTGGTGAGTGAGGCGGTTTCGCAGTGCTGGGCGAGCGTGATGCCGAGCGGGCCGGCGTACTCGAGCGCGCGTCGCATGAGCTGCGCGTCCTGCACGCCGTTGCCGTCATCGGTAAAGATGCGCACACCCGCTGCGGCGAGCTCACCGAACGGGGCGAGCCGCTCGCCAGCGCGGCCGACGGTGATGCAGCCCGACGGCAGCACCTCGCACAACCCGGCGCGCTCGCCCTGGGCGCGCACGAACTGGACGACGGCGACGCTGTCCTGCGCCGGGTCGGTGTTCGGCATCGCCACCACCGCAGTGAAGCCACCGAGCGCAGCGCCGCGGCTGCCGGTCTCGATGGTCTCGGCTTCTTCCTTGCCCGGCTCGCGGAGGTGCACGTGCAGGTCGACGAAACCGGGGGAGACGACGCAGCCCGTGGCGTCGAGGAGCTGGCCGCCGGTGAGCCCGGTTCCCACCTCGACGATGTAACCGTCCTCGATGGCAACGTCGCCAGCACGTTCACCGGCCTGGTCGAGCAGCGTTCCGCCAGAAATGACCACTCGGCCAGCTGCGGGGGGAGTCATGACAGGGTCTCCGATCGAAGGTCGCCACCGGTACCGAGTAGCGAGAACAGGACGGCCATCCGTACGGCGACGCCGTTGGTGACCTGGTCGAGAATGGCCGAACCGGGAAGGTCGGCGGGGTCGACGACGATCTCGACACCTCGGTTCATCGGCCCGGGATGCATCACCAGTGCGTGAGGCGCGAGTCGTGCGGCGCGAGCGGCGGTGAGTCCGTACATCGCCGAGTATTCGTGCATCGAGGGCAGCAGCGCGTCGTCCATCCGCTCACGCTGCACCCGCAGCAGATAGAGCACATCGAGATCGGGCAGCAGCGAATCGAGGTCGTGGCTGACCGCGACTGGCCAATCGTGCAGGGCAGGGGGCAGCAATGTGGGGGGTGCAACGAGCGTGACGTGGGCGCCGAGCGCAGCGAAAGCCTGCACATCGCTACGCGCGACGCGGCTGTGCTTGATGTCGCCGACGATGGCGATGCGGAGTCCGTCGAACCCGTCGCGCCGGTTCAGTCGGGTGCGAATCGTGTAGCAGTCGAGCAGTGCCTGGGTGGGGTGCTGATGCCAGCCGTCGCCGGCATTGACGATGCTGGCGTCGGTCCAACGTGTGATCAACCCCGGTACGCCGCTGCTCTTGTGGCGGATGACGAACGCGTCGACGCCCATCGCGCTGATCGTCTCGATCGTGTCGCGCAGGCTCTCACCCTTGTTCACGCTGCTCGACGACACGGCGAAGTTCATCGTGTCGGCGCTGAGTCGTTTGGCTGCAGTGTCGAAGCTGGTGCGGGTGCGGGTGCTGTCCTCGAAGAACAGACTGACCACGTTCTTGCCACGCAGCGCCGGCACCTTCGGGATGGGGCGATGGTTGATCTCGACCATGTGGTCGGTGAGTTCCAACAGGTGGTGGATGTCGTCGGCCGTGAGGTCGTCGATCGAGAGCAGGTGCTTGGCGTGCCGCGGGCTCATCGGATCGTCACCCCGTCGGAGGTCGCGGCGACCTGTTCCTCGCGGCTGGTCGGCAGGTTCTTGCCCACGAAGTCGGGCCGGATCGGCAGCTCGCGGTGGCCCCGATCCACCATCACTGCCAACTGCACGGCTCGTGGCCGGCCGTAGTCGTTCAGCGCCTCGAGCGCGGCGCGCACGGTGCGGCCGGTGAATAACACGTCGTCACACAGGATGACCGTGCGACCGTCGAGCTCGACGGGAATATCGGTGACATGGCCCGGCACGATCGGGCGCAGGCCCACATCGTCGCGATGGAAGCTGACATCCAACGAGCCGATCGGTACTGGGTGAGCAGGGTCGATGCCGACGAGGATCGCGGCGAGGGCCTCGGCCACCCACACTCCTCCACGCTGCAGGCCCACGACCACGACCTGTTCGAGGCCGTGATTCCGCTCGACGATCTCGTGGGCGATGCGGGTGAGCGCCCGACGGACGTCGTCGGCACTGAGCACTTCGCGGGCCTGGACGCTGGCCGTCATGGCGTTCTCCCTTCACGTATGGGCCTCACAGAACCCATTTCACGTTCCCCTTGAATATAGCCCGCCGGAAATGCCCGGGGAGGGGTGTCCGCAGCGGCTACCTTCGTCTCTCAGGAATCGCGCAAAGTGGCACTTGGCTTCACGACGCGCGGGCGGTAGCATTGCCCCTCGGCCCTGCGAGCCTTGGCGTGCCCCGGCATGTCTGTGCTCATCGGGTGCCTGTCAGGCAACTAACAGGTAATGAGTCCCAACGATCGAGGAGGCAGTTCTGCCCAAGCCCAAAGACGACGCCATCGTGCTGGAAGGCACGATTTCCGAATCGCTCCCGAACGCGATGTTCAGGGTCGAATTGGAGAATGGGCACAAGGTCCTGGCGCACATCTCCGGAAAGATGCGGATGCACTACATCCGTATCCTCCCCGGAGACAAGGTGCAGGTAGAACTCACTCCCTACGACCTCACCCGGGGTCGCATCACGTATCGCTACAAGTAATCCGGTCACGAGAAAGCACGTACACCATGAAGGTTCGACCGAGCGTCAAGAAAATTTGCGAGAAGTGCAAGGTCATCCGCCGCCATGGCAGCGTGCGCGTGATTTGCGAGAACCCCCGTCACAAGCAACGCCAGGGCTGAAAGAGAAGATCGCACGATGGCACGTATTTCCGGCGTCGACATTCCCCGCGAAAAGCGGTTGGAAATTTCGCTCACCTACATCTTTGGCATTGGCAAGCCCACTGCTCAGCGCATCTGCGCCGAAACGGGTCTCGACCCGAATCAGCGCGTTCGCAACTTGACCGAGGACGAGATCAACAAGATCCGTGGCTGGGTCGAGACGAACATCACCGTCGAGGGCGACTTGCGTCGCGATGTCGCACAGGACATCAAGCGCAAGATCGAGATCGGGTGCTACCAGGGCGTCCGCCACCGCAAGGGTCTGCCCGTCCGCGGCCAGCGCACCCACACCAACGCTCGCACCCGTAAGGGACCGAAGAAGACCGTTGCAAACAAGAAGAAGGCTGTGAGGAAGTAATGGCCAAGCCGAAGCCGGGCGGTCGTCGCCCCCGCAAGCGCGAGCGCAAGAACGTCACCAACGGTGTCGTCCACATCAAGAGCTCGTTCAACAACACGATCGTCTCGATCACCGACACCGAAGGCAACGTCATCTCGTGGGCGTCCTCCGGTGGCGTGGGCTTCAAGGGCTCGCGCAAGAGCACGCCGTTCGCCGCGCAGATGGCAGCCGAGAAGGCTGCCCGCGCTGCAATGGAGCATGGTCTGCGCCGCGTCGAAGTGCAGGTGAAGGGCCCGGGTTCGGGTCGCGACACTGCAGTTCGCAGTATTCAGAACACCGGCATCGAGGTCACCTCGATCAAGGATGTCACCCCCGTACCCCACAACGGCTGCCGCCAGCCGAAGCGTCGCAGGACCTGATCTCACATGGCTCGTTACACCGGCCCGAAGGTGCGCATCTCGCGTCGCCTCGGCATCAACATCTTTGAGAACGACAAGGGGCGCAAGGCGCTCGAGCGTCGTCCCTTCCCCCCGGGTCAGCACGGCCGTACCCGTCGCCGCAACGCCGGCAGCGAGTACCTCGCGCAACTGCAGGAGAAGCAGAAGGCGAAGTACATCTACTGCGTCCTCGAGCGTCAGTTCCGCAACACCTACGACGAAGCCGTGCGTTTGCAGGGCCCGACGGGTGAGAACCTCCTGCGTCTGCTCGAGCAGCGTCTCGACAACATCGTCTTCCGCGCCGGCTTCGCCAGTACCCGGCCGCAGTCGGGTCAGTTCGTCAGCCATGGTCTCATCCTGGTCAACGGCAAGCGCGTCGACATCCGCAGCTATCGCGTGAAGAAGGGCGACGTCATCGCACTGTCGGCCAAGGCACAGGCGATGATTGTCATCCAGCACAACCTCGACGTTCTCGACCGCAAGGTGGTCGGTTGGCTCGAGGTCGGTGACGGAGGCAAGCAGGTCACCGTGCGCGATCTTCCGCAGCGTGAGCACATCGACGTGCCCGTTCGCGAATCCCTCATCGTCGAGCTCTACTCGAAGTAATCCAGCTACTTTCCCCGTTCAGAGGCACCCTTCATGCTCGTCATCCAGCGCCCCACCGTCGAAGCCATCGGCGACGACAACTCCACGCGCCAGCGGTTCGCCGTCGGTCCGCTCGAGCCTGGGTTCGGTCACACCATCGGCAACTCGCTACGCCGTTGTCTGCTCTCCAGCATCCCTGGTGCAGCGATCACGGCGGTGCGTTTCGACGACGCGTTGCACGAGTTCGACACCATCCAGGGTGTGAGTGAGGATGTCACCGACGTCATCTTGAACATCAAGGACGTCGTGGTCACCAGCACCTCGGACGAGGACATCACGCTGCGTCTCGATGTTCGTGGTCCGGCGGTCATCACCGCCGGCGACATCAAGTGCCCCACTGAGATCGAGATCCTCAACAAGGACATCGTCATCGCCACGCTGAACGCGAAGGCTCGCCTTGCTGTCGACCTCACCGTCGGCCGTGGCCGTGGCTACTTGTCCAGCGACCGCGACACGCAGAACCGCATCATCGGCGTCGTGCCGATCGATGCGATCTTCTCGCCGGTGCGCCGCGTGATGTTCGAGATCGAGCCCACTCGCGTGGAGCAGAGCACGAACTTCGAGCGCCTCGTCATCGACATCGAGACCGACGGCAGCATCTCGCCGCGTGAAGCGTTGGCCTCGGCCGGCGACACGCTGCGTTCGTTGGTGGCACTGATCGCCGATCTGAGCGACGAGCCGCAGGGCCTTGAGCTTGGCGAAGTGGCCAGCACTGCCAGCACCTCCCCGGATCTGGATCTCCCGATCGAGGACCTCGACCTGTCCGAGCGCCCGCGTAACTGCCTCAAGCGCGCTCAGATCAACACGGTGGGCGAACTGCTCACCAAGACCGAAGATGACCTGCTGAACATCACCAACTTTGGGCAGAAGAGCCTGGACGAAGTGAAGCAGAAGCTCGACGAGCGCGGCCTGACGCTGCGCGGCTGAGTACAGAACGCTGTAAGAGGAGAACCACACCATGCCCGCAACACCCCGTAGAGGCCCCAATTTCGGCGGCAGCTCGCAGCACCAACGACTGATGATGGCCAACATGGCTGCATCGTTGATCGCCGCCGAGGCGATCGTCACCACCGAAGCCAAGGCCAAGGCCTTGCGCCCCATCGCCGAGAAGCTGATCACCAAGGCCAAGAAGGCTCAGGACGAAGGCCCGGCGCGTATTCACCGCATCCGCCAGATCCAGGGCTACCTGGGCGACAAGGAAATGACGCACAAGCTCGTCGCCGACGTGGCCCCGCGCTACGCCGAGCGCAACGGTGGCTACCTGCGCATCCTCAAGCTCGGACCGCGCCAGGGCGACAACGCCCAGATGGCTCGTATCGAACTCGTCTGAGTTCGCCACGACCAACCAGTACTGAGCATCGGGCGTCGTCTTTCGGGGCGGCGCCCGTGTGCCGTTTTCGGGCGCGACATGATGCCGAGATGAACCGTTGGCTGCTCGCAGGTGAACTCTGTGGCGGCCGCCTGTTCTGTCCGGTACGTTCGTCACTGTGGCCGACGTCAGCGTGTTTGCGATTGATCGATCGGTTCGCGTCCGCACCACCGCAGCGCTGCGCACCGCCGGAGTCACCTGGGACGATGCGGACCACCGGACCCTGACGGACGTGGACACCTTCGACGGCCGGCTAGCGGCCAGCGGACTGCGACTGACAATTGTGGATGGCCGCCGCGCGGACTTGCGCGGTCGCGGGACGATCAGTGAAGCCTTGGTGGCCGAGGCGCTGCCCACTCGGGCCGAGCAGCTTCCGTTCGGCGCTCTGCGGTCGGCAGTCACCGCCGCCGTGGGACATCGGTCATTGGTTCCTCAGCTGTCGGTCGCTGGTCGCCATCGCTTTGGTCGTGTCATCGGGGCCGATGGGGCACCTCTCGTTCAGCTGGAACGCACTGCTTCCGTGCGCATGGACCACCTGAAGGCTGATTCCGTAGACGTGTTGGAAGTCCATCTCGTGCGCGGGTCGCGGCGTGTTGGCCGGGCGTTGATCGCTGAGCTCGAGGCCGCAGGGGCACAGCCGATCGATGGCGATGTGGTCGACTATGTAGTACGCAAAGCCGGTCGCACCCTCGGTGGTTTCGACGCGTCGCCCCGCACTGCACTCGAGCCGGGTATGGCCTCGGACGAAGGATTTCGGCTGGTGCTCGCTGATCTTGCAACAGTGCTGGCAGCGATGTGGAGCGGTGTCGCCGATGACGTCGATGCCCAATTCCTGCACGACTTTCGCGTTGCGCTGCGCCGCACACGATCGATAGTCACGGCTGGCCGGTCGGTACTCGCTGCGCCGGAGGTGGAGGCTGCCCGTACTGGGCTGGGCCACCTGGCCTCCTCTAGCTCTGCCGCACGGGACCTCGACGTGTACCTGCAGAGGTGGCCGCGCTACACCGCCGACCTGACTCCCGAGACGGTTGCTGATCTGGAGCCGCTCCGCCTGCTCCTACGCGATCGGGCCGTGGCGGAGCACGCAGAACTTGGGAAGGTGCTGCGCTCCCCCGAGTCGTTGGCCGTACTCGCCGACTGGCAGCGGTGGCTGGCGGCACCTCACACCCGATCGGGCGATTCCGGGCACGCCCCGCTGGACGCGACAGTCGCGCAGTTGATCCTGCGCAGTCATCGCGTGCTGATTGAACGGGGACGGCTGATTACTCCAGAGTCTCCTGCCGAGCAGGTGCACGACCTCCGCAAGGACACCAAACGGCTGCGATATCTGCTGGAGTGTTTCGGCACGCTGTTCGCGGCGGCACCCCGACGGCGCTACGTGAAGCGGCTGAAGGTACTGCAGGACAATCTTGGAGCGCACCAGGATGCCGAAGTGCACGTGACGCAGCTCACCGGGTTCGCCGACGAGTTGTACACCGGTGGCGCCGGGGCCTCGACCTTGCTGGCCCTTGGACGGCTGACCGAGCGGATGGATCAGGCTCGCAGAGCGGCGAGATGGGAGTTTGCCCAGCGTTTCGCTGAGTACGACACAGCAGCGACGACAAGGGCGTTGAACGACGTCGTCGATTCCATCCGCTGAAGGTCGTTCACCCCGAGTTCAGCGAATAGCCACCGTGCGTTCACCTTCGCATAGAGTGCCGCCGAACCGCCGCACGACTTCGAGGACGATCCATGCGCTTCCGCCTGATTCCCCGTGATGAGAGTTTCTACCCACTCTTCGATGAGCAGGCACAGATCGCTGCCGACACCGCACAGGTGCTGCGCACCTTGATGTCGTCGCTCCCGATTGTCGCTGAGCAGGCACAGGCAATCGTCGATGCGGAGAAGAAGGCCGACGGCGTGCTGCGCCAGGTCCGTCAGCGGCTGGAGACCTCGATCGTGACGCCGTTCGACCGCGAGGACATCCAGTCGCTGGCCAACTCGTTGGACGACGTGCTCGACGAGATGCGCGCCGCTGCCGATTCGGCGCTGCAGCACCAAATCGGTACGCCACTGCCTGGCGTCGACAACCTGACGCGCATCCTTGTCGAGATCACGGCAAAGAATGTCTTGCTCGTCAAGGGACTGCGCAACTTCCGCGACCTGACACCATTGATCGACGAGATCGAGCGCCTCGAAAGTGAGGCCGACGGTGTGTTCCGCACCGTCATGGCCGAGCTGTTCTCTGGGCGTCACGATGCCCTCGACATTCTCCGTTGGAAGGACGTCGTGGAGGCGATTGAGAGCGCGATCGATGCGGTTGAGGACGCCAGTGACGAAGTGCAGTCGATCGCGGTGAAGCACTCCTGATCATGACCAACTTCATGGTCATCCTGGTCGTGGCGATCGCGCTCGTCTTCGATTTTGTCAACGGCTTCCACGACGCTGCCAACTCGATTGCCACCGTTGTCGCCACGCGTGTGCTGAAGCCATGGCAAGCGGTCATCTGGGCCGCCAGCTTCAACTTCATCGCGTTCCTGCTGCTGCCCCTCGAGGTCGCCAATGCGATTGCCAAAATCGTCGGTGGGCCGGGGGTGATCAGCGTCGGTCTGGTGTTCGCCGGCTTGATGGGCGCAATCTTCTGGAACGTGCTCACGGCCTGGCTGGGGCTGCCGTCATCGTCATCGCATGCGCTGATTGGCGGCATGGTGGGGGCCGGTATCGCCAAGGCAGGCGGCCATGTGGTGAACGTCAAGACGCTGCAGAAGACCGCAGTGTTCATTCTCTACTCGCCGCTGATCGGTCTGGCGCTGGCGTTCACACTGATCGTGCTGGCGTCCTGGTTCGTGCATCGCATCCGCGCCAAGCGGGCGGTGAACAAGACCTTCCGCGGCCTGCAGTTGGTGTCGGCTGCAGCGTTCAGTCTCGGCCATGGGGCCAACGACGCGCAGAAGACGATGGGCATCATCGCCGCGCTGTTGATCGGTGCCAACAAACTCAACCCTGATGTGTTGAAACACCCCGACGGTCTGCCGCTGTGGATCGTGCTGTCGTGCCACGGGGCAATCGGGTTGGGCACCATGTTCGGTGGTTGGAAGATCGTGCGGACGATGGGTACCAAGCTCACTCGGTTGGATCCGATGGGTGGTGTGTGCGCCGAGAGTGCCGCCGCGGCGACACTGTTCTTCGCTTCGAAGAACGGCATCCCAGTCAGCACTACGCACACGATCACCGGAGCGATCGTCGGTGTTGGTTCAGCAAACCGCATGTCCGCTGTTCGTTGGAACATCGCCAGACGCGTCGGCTGGGCATGGGTGCTCACTATCCCTGGCTCAGCTGCTGTGGCCGTGTTGTGCTACTGGCTCGTGGAGGTGTTCAACTGATGGACCGCCGTGCGATCTTCTTCCTATTGGCTGCGATGGCCACCGCCGGTCTTGAACGTTTCGTGCCACACGACCCCAAGCATCTCCTGGCCGACAGCGTGGGTTGGCCGCTGACAGGCCTGCTCGTGGTGCTGGCGTTGCTCTCGTGGTTGGACCACCGGAGCAGCGCGCGCCGCCGCGACTGACGGCGCCCTTCGTAGAATCAGACACCATGTCGCGCCGCGCCCGAAGCCCACTTGCGGTGTTGTGCGTAGTCGCTGCGCTACCGGCTGTGGGGCTCGGCGCGCTGGCGTGGTGGGCGAACTCGAAGGTTGCGACGGTGACGATCTCCACCGACTCAGGTGGGGTCACGGTCGTGGCCCCGATTCCACTGGCGAGTCCCTTGCTCTCGGTGCGTCGCGCTCCGGGCGCGCTCGCGACCGATGCCCGCGGGACTGCGCTGGTGGCTGCTGCTGCAGCACTGCTGGGTGCGATCGATGGCACCTCGTGTGCCGCGTTGGGGATCAACGACCGCGTGGTCAAGTCGGTGAACCCCGATCTCGTCGTCATCCCTGCAAGCAACCTGAAGATCGTGGTTGCTGCGGTGGCGCTCGACGTGCTCGGCCCCGGCGTCACGTTTACCACCCAGGTGGTCGGCCCGGCCCCGGTCTCGGGTGTGATCAACGGCGATGTGTACCTCGTCGGCGGTGGCGACCCGGTCCTCAGCGAGGCGTGGTACACAAAGGTCAGTGCGACGCACAAACGTCCGCCGTTGCATGCCACGAGCGCTGAGGGCCTCGCCGACGCGCTGAAAGCGGCCGGTGTCACCTCCATCACGGGCAGCATCATTGGCGACGGAAGCCGCTACGACGCCGAGACCTACCCACCTGGCTGGTCGGCCGACATCCGCGCCGTCGCCGACGGCACGCCGGTCGGCGCGCTGGTGGTGAACGACTCCACCACCAGGGCCGGAGTCATCGGTAAGGATCCGGCGCTCGCCGGCGCGAGGGCGTTCAACCTCCTGCTGAAGGCCAAGGGCATCACGGTCGCCAGCGACAGCAAGGTGGGCACCGCTCCGGTCGGCGCTGGCGTGCTCGCCTCGGTTCAGTCCGCCCCGCTCAGTGATCTGCTCAACGAGATGCTCGCGACGAGCGACAACCTGACGGCTGAGATGCTGGTCAAGGAAATTGGCAAGGTGGTGGCTGCGAAGGCCACACGGGTCGACGGTCTGGCAGCGATGACCCAGAAACTCACCACATGGGGTGTCCCAGTCGTGGGCCTGCAACTCACGGACGGTTCAGGGCTCAGTCGCGACAACCAGCTCACGTGCGCCACGCTGATGGCCGTGCTGATGCGCGGAACAGCGGGCGACGCGGTCGGCGCCGGTATGGCGCGCGCCGGACAGGATGGCTCCACTCTCGCCGACTCATTCACCAAAGCGGGTCTGCTCGATGTGCTGCAGGGCAAGACCGGGTCGTTGAAGGAAGTGAAGTCGTTGAGCGGCTTCTTCGTGGTGGGCGCTGACGAGGTGGAGTTCGTGGTCATCCTCAACGGACCGACAGCGAGCGCGTTCCAGCCGATCTGGGATCAGTTGGGTGCCGCTCTCTTGGCAACCATCAGCGCACCTACTGCTGATCGGCTCAGCCCGGCGGCCACCGTAGGCTGACATCTGTGGCCCGCCGAGCACGACTCACCGTTGCCTACGACGGCACCGATTTCCACGGCTTCGCCGAGCAGACGAACGCCCGCACGGTCATGGGCGAACTGCGCGTCGCTCTGGAGAAGGTGGCTCGGGGTCCGGTCGACCCCGTGGGCGCCGGTCGCACCGACACTGGTGTGCACGGGTGGGGTCAGGTCGTCAGCCTCGATCTTCCGCCGCGGATGGACCTCACGTCGTTGCAGCGCCGACTGAACAAGATGTGCGGACCGTCGATCGCTGTCCGCGATCTGCAGTGGTGCGACGACCCCAAATTCCATGCTCGTTTCGCTGCCACGTACCGCCAATACCGCTACCACATCATCAACGGGCCGACGTCCAACCCGTTCGTGGCCCGTACGGCCTGGCACGTGCACGAGCCGCTGCGGTTGTGGGCGATGAACCTGGCGTGCGATCCGCTGATCGGCGAACACGACTTCTCCTCGTTCTGTCGTCGACCGGCGGTCTCTGAGGGAGTGCGCGAGCCGATCATGACTCGCCGGGTGATCAGTGCCCAGTGGCGCGAGGTGCCCGGCGATGTGCCCGGGTTGTTGCGCTTCGAAATCCGCGCGACGGCGTTCTGCCACCAGATGGTGCGCTCGATCGTGGGTACGCTCGTGGAGGTCGGGACGGGCAAACTGCATGCTGGTGATATGCGCGGCATCCTTCTGCAGCAGAATCGCCATGGAGCGGGTCAAGTGGCGCCACCACATGGTCTGGTGCTGTGGGAAGTCGGATATCCGACGTCGTGAACGGGAGTTTCGCGAACTTCGCCGCGTCGTATGCCGATTTCCCGGTGATGCCCCGTATCATTTCACGGTTCCCTGGCAGCAGTCACCGCCCGCATCCGCGGCCGGTCGGTTGTCCGGCGTATTCGCGTGTGAAGGACGAATGAGATGACTACCTACAGCCCGAAGGCCAGCGAGATCGTCCGTGCATGGCACGTGATCGACGCCGAAGGTCTCGTGCTCGGCCGTCTGTGCACCGAGGCTGCTCGTGTGCTCCGCGGCAAGCACAAGCCGACGTTTGCCCCGCACATTGACACGGGTGATCACGTCGTGATCATCAACGCGTCGAAGATCGTGTTGACGAAGAACAAGGCAGCCCTCAAGGGCGTGTACCGCCACACGGGTTACCCCGGCGGTATCAAGTCCGAGACCTACGCCAACCTGCTCAATCGCGATGCTGCCGAGGCCATCCGCCGCAGCATCCGCGGCATGTTGCCGCACGGCCCGCTCGGCCGTCAGCAGATCAAGAAGCTGAAGGTCTACGCCGGTGCCGAGCACCCGCATGGCGCACAGAACCCCGTCGCCCTCGAACTCGCCGCGGCCAAGGCCCGCTGAAGCGCTGGAAGGTAGAAGCACATCATGGCCACTAAGCCGCTCACCCAGACCACCGGCCGTCGTAAGGAAGCTGTGGCTCGCGCCCGCCTCCGTCCCGGCACCGGCATCCACACGATCAACGGCAAAGCCTTCGATCAGTACTTCCCCACCGCCATGCAGCGCATGACGGTCACTGAGGCGCTCCGCGTGCTCAACCTGGAAGAGACCTACGACGTCGACGCCACCATGCACGGTGGCGGTATCAGCGGTCAGGCCGGTGCCCTGCGCATGGCCATCGCCCGCTCGATGATCGAACTCGACCCCGAGACCCGCCCGGCCCTGAAGAAGGCCGGCCTGCTCACCCGCGACCCGCGTCGCAAGGAGAGCAAGAAGTACGGTCTCGTCAAGGCCCGTAAGGCCAAGCAGTACACCAAGCGCTGATGTTGTTGCGTACGGCGCCCCGCGGCCCTCGGCCCGGGGCGCCGTCGCCGTTTTCGACCAGGAGGTGGGCATGTCGTTGAAGTTCGGGACCGACGGCGTGCGCGCCGAGGCATTGACGATCCTCACCACCGACTACGTGGCTGCGCTCGGAAGGGCTGCCGCCCAGGTGCTCGGAGGTGGTGCCTGGCTGATCGGACGCGACACCCGCGAGTCCGGTGCGGCACTGGAGGCAGCACTCGTGGCCGGTTTGGCGGCGGGTGGCGCCCAGCCAGTGTCCCTCGGTGTAGTCCCCACACCGATGCTTGCGTGGTTGGCCGAGCAGCACGGATGCCCCGCGGCGATGATCACGGCCTCGCACAACCCATGGCGTGACAACGGTGTGAAGATCCTCGCTTCGGGCGGCACGAAGCTCCCCGATGCTGTCGAGCGTGCCATCGAAGCGGTGCTCGACCCGGCGCACATCGGCGTGTTTGTCGATGGTCACGATGTGGTGGCTGCTCATTCGAACGAAACCGACAGGTACCTGCAGCATTTGCTAGGCCTCACGGTGCGCCTCGACGGTCTGTCGATCGTGCTCGACTGCGCCAATGGGGCGATGACGCAGGTTGCCCCGGCAGCGTTCCGTGCGTTGGGCGCCGACGTCAGCGTCATCCACGATCAGCCCAACGGTCGCAACATCAACGACCTCTGTGGCGCCACCCACACCGAGTCACTGTCGGCTGCGGTGCTGTCGGCAGGAGCGTCGATCGGCCTCGCCTTCGACGGTGATGGCGATCGGGTCATCGCGGTCGATCACCTCGGCTGTGTCGTCGATGGCGACCGGCTAATTGCGCTCGCGGCGCTCTTGTTGCGTGAGGAGGGTCGCCTGCACCACAACACCGTGGTGGTGACGGTGATGAGCAACATCGGCTTCCACAAGGCGATGGCCGCCGCGGGAATCGAGGTCGTCACCACCGCGGTGGGCGACCGGTACGTGCTCGAGGCGCTCGACGCTGGCGGGTTCAGCGTGGGCGGCGAACAGAGTGGCCACATCATCTACCGCGACCTGGCCACCACCGGCGACGGACTGTTGGCCGGTCTGCGTCTGGCGCAGTTCGTGCACGGCCATCACCGCTCGCTGGCCGCCCTGGCCGCCGAGGTGATGACCAGTTACCCGCAGGTGTTGGTGAACGTGAAGGTGGCACAGCGGCACCCGGACGTGGCCGCAGAACTGGGTGCCGAGATCGCCGCAGCCGAGCAGCGTCTCAAAGGCGACGGGCGCATCCTGGTGCGGGCCAGTGGAACCGAGCCGCTCATCCGAGTAATGGTGGAGGCCGCGACCGACGAGTTGGCTCGCACCGTCGCCGATGATCTTGCCGCGACCGTGCTCAGCCGCTTCGGCTGACCGGCCCCGCGACCTGTTGCCCTCACCACCGGCTGCCGGTCACCTCGGTAACCTGTTCGTCATGTGCGGCATCGTGGCCATAGTTTCCCGTCCAGCGGTCCGTCCCGCGCCCGCTCCCGGAGAGTTGCTGGCGCTGCTCGATCGGGCCGTCGCAGCGCCAACGCTGGCCGATGCCGTTCCACTGGTCGGTGAGGTCGATCGGTTACTCCACGGCGTCCCGGGCATGTTGGCCCTCATCGGTCGAAGTGAGCTGATTGCAGGTATCGGTGCCCGACTCGATCAACTCGACGGGCGCATCGCCGATCTCGAACGTTCGCTCGACGCGGCCACGTTGTCGGCCGACGAGATCGAGGACATCAACGCAGAGCTGCTCGCTGCACGCGATGGTGTGTGGGCCGTTCGCAAAGACCGTCTGCGCACGGCCGATGCAGTGGCCAACCTTGCCGGTCGCGATGCTGCCGAGTCGGCTGTTGCCGGATACCTGGCCATCCAACAGGCACTCTCGGCGATCGACCGCATGGAAGTGCGCGGCCGCGACAGCGCCGGTATCCATGTCCTGGTGTGGGGCCACGGCCTCAACCTGACCGACCCATCGCTGGCCGCGCTGGTGGCGCAGCGCAACCGCGATCCATTGTTCCAGAGCGGTTCAGTGCGCGTCGCTGGCGATCGCCTCGGGTTCGTCTACAAGGCAGCCGCTGAGATCGGTGAACTTGGTGACAACGTGAAGGCACTGCGTGCGGCGGTGAACGGCGACGCGCTGCTGCGTCTCGCACTCACCAGTCCCGCGGCGAGAGTGTCGGTGCTGGGCCACACACGGTGGGCGAGTGTCGGCATCATCAGTGAACCGAACTGCCACCCGGTGAACGGTGAGCAGACGGAACTCACGGGCTCGAGTCAGCACGATCAGTGCTACACGGTGGCAGTGTTGAACGGCGACGTCGACAACCACGCCGACATCAAGGTCAACCACTCGCTGCGCATCGCCGGCCCGATCACCACCGACGCGAAGGTCATCCCCGCGGTGATGGCGCTGCACGCTCGTGACGGCGGAAACGGCGTACGAACCGACCTGGCCGAAGCGTTCCGGCGCACCGTCGCCGAGTTCGAGGGCAGCGTCGCCATCGCTGCCGCATCGGGCGATGCACCCGAGCAGGTGTTCCTCGCGCTGCGCGGCAGTGGCCAGGCGCTGTACCTCGGCATCGGCGACGACATGTTCATCGTCGCCAGCGAGCCCTACGGCGTGGTGGAAGAAACCGCCCAATTCCTGCGCGTCGACGGCGAAACGGCGTCGCCATCGGGTAGCCGCGGTCAGGTCTTCGTGATCGATGGCGCCAAGGCGGGGTCACTCGAGGGCATCCGCCGCATGGCCTACGACGGCACCGACCTCCCGCTGTCGGCGAGTGAACTCGTCACCGCTCAGGTCACCACTCGCGACATCGATCGTGGCGATGCCCCACACTTCCTGTTGAAGGAGATCTGCGAGGCGCCGAACAGCTTCCGCAAGACGCTGCGCGCCAAGATCGTCGACACGGAGCGCGGTCTGCGTGCCGACGTGGGCGAGCGTTCGCTTCCTGCAGCGATAGCGCAGCGGTTGGCCGATGGCACCATCACCAAGGTGCGGATCATCGGTCAAGGTACGGCGGCCGTCGCCGGCCGAAGCATGGCCGCCGTGCTCGATGTGCTCACCGATGAACAACTCGACATCGACGACATCACCGCCACCGAATTGTCCGGGTTCCACCTGCGCCTCGACATGAGCGACACGCTCATCGTCGCTGTCAGTCAGAGTGGCACCACCACCGACACGAACCGGACAGTGGATCTCGCCCGTGGTCGCGGCGCCCTCGTGTTGGCCATCGTCAATCGCCGCAACAGCGACCTCACCGACAAGGCCGACGGTGTGATGTACACCAGCGACGGCCGCGACGTGGAGATGAGTGTGGCCAGCACCAAGGCGTTCTATGCGCAGGTAGCGGCGGGCGTGCTGCTGGCCTGCGCCATCGCTGAGGCCGCCGGTAAGGGCACCGCTCAGCGGCGCAGCGACATCCTGCGGTCGCTCCGCGCACTTCCCGAAGCGATGTCCGCGGTGATCGCCACCCGACCCGCCATTGCCGAGGCAGCGCGCCGTTTCGCGCCACCGAAGCGCTACTGGGCGATCGTCGGCAGCGGCCCCAACGTCGTTGCCGCCGAAGAGGTACGGATCAAGCTCAGTGAGCTGTGTTACAAGTCGATCGCCTGCGACGTCACCGAGGACAAGAAGCACATCGATCTGTCCAGCGAGCCACTCATCCTGGTGTGCGCGGCTGGACTGGTGGGTGGCACTGCCGACGATGTGGCCAAGGAAGTCGCCATCTACAAGGCACACAAGGCCACCCCGATCGTGGTGGCCACCGAGGGCGACGGGCGCTTCGCGGCTGCTGCTGCCGTGCTCACCGTTCCGTCGGTGGATCCGGCGCTGGCCTTCGTGCTGTCGGCGATGGTCGGCCACTTGTTCGGCTACGAGGCTGCGCTGGCCATCGATGCCTCCGCCCGTCCGCTGCGCGAGGCGCGCGAGGTCATCGACCACGCGCTCGCCGCCCACGAGGGTGGTGACGACGTGCTGCGCACGGTGCGCTCGAACATCGGTGTACACGCCGAGAAGTTCTACGAAGGTCTGCGTCTTGCCACCTACGACGGCCACCTCGAGGCATCAACGGCGGTGCGCCTCGTCGGTCTGTTGCGCGATTTGGCCAGCGAGTCGCCGCTCGAGCAGTACCAGCACACCACCGGCAAGATCGCCACGCCTGGCAGCCTCATCGACGACCTGACGGCGGCGCTCACGCGAGCCATCGAGGAGCTCACCCGGCCCGTCGACGCAATCAAGCATCAGGCCAAGACCGTCACCGTCGGCATCAGCCGAAGCGATGAGGGCGTGCTCGACCGCCAACTCGTGCAACAGGTGCTCGCCGCTGGCGCCGGTCGCGATCGCCTCAGCTACACCACGCTCAAGGTGCTGGCCGATCTCGACCCAGCCGTGGAATCGGTGGTGGGCTTCACCCGTTACGCCATCGAAGGCGACCCGGCGCACGGCGCAACGATCTCGATCGTCGACCGAGGCGGCATGTCGCGAGATGTGCCCAGCAGAGTCGAACGCAACTCACAGCTGCGCGGCACGAAGCGTCGGGTCGCGAGTGAGCGGGGAGTGCTGGTGGCTCGCGGCCGCAGCGACGGACGCACCGTGATCATGGTGCCGGAGGTCAAGAGCGGTCTTTGCACAGGGATCACGTTGCTGCATGTGCGCTTCCACGATCTCCTGCCGATTGCCGCGGTGCGCAGCGTGCTGCAGGGGTACGACCGTCGTTACGACCGCCTCGTCGACTGGGTGACGGAGACCGAGGGCGCATTCCGCGACGATCTGTTGGCCGAACTGTCCGTGGTCGATCTGCTGATCCTGCCGATCTCCGAATCCGCTGATCACTGGCGGCGCGGAGAGTGAGCATCAGGGGCATCGGCGTCGATGCCGTCGACATCGAGCGGTTCCGCACGTCGCTCGCGCGTACGCCGACGATGCGCGAGCGCCTGTTCACACAGATCGAACTGGACTACGTGGCGCCGAAGATCGATCCTGTGCCGTCGCTCGCGGCTCGGTTCGCGGCGCGTGAAGCGGTGATGAAGGCGATGGGCCTCGGACTGGGAGCGTTCGGGTTCCACGAGGTATGGGTCGAACGTGCCGACAGCGGCGTACCTTCCCTGCAGGTCACCGGTCGGGCACTCGAACTGGCGGTGAACCGGGGCATTACCTCGTGGCACCTCACCATCACCCACTCCGACCTCATCGCCATCGCCTACGTCATCGCCGAGTGATCCGGCCGAGTATGCGGTGGTGGCGGCGGGCGTAGGCTCCCACCGTGCTTCCGATCGTGACTCCCGAGGAGATGCGCGTCGTCGACGACGCCTCCGACTCTGTCGACATGCTCATCGACCGTGCGGGTTCAGCCGTCGCTCGCGCCGCGATCCGCATGATGGGCGGCACGTACGGTCGCACCGTGCACGTGATTGCTGGCAAGGGCAACAACGGCGCCGACGGCAGAGTGGCCGCTCGCCTGCTGGCCGCCAGGGGTGTGAAGGTGTACGTGCACGATGCTGCCGCGTGCCCGCCCGTGTTGAGCGCAGCGCACCTCGTCATCGACGCTGCCTACGGCACCGGCTTCCGGGGTACCTGGGCCCCGCCCGACGTTGGCGACACTCCAGTCCTTGCTGTCGATGTGCCGAGCGGTGTGAACGCAGTGAGCGGTGAAACTGCTGGCGACGTCCTGGCGGCGACGCGCACGGTGACGTTCGCGGCGTTGAAGCCGGGGCTGTTGTTGCCGCCGGGTAGTGAACTCGCGGGCGAAGTGGAGCTCGCCGACATCGGCCTCGGTGATGGTGTCGATCAGCACTGTCGGGCATGGCTGATCGAGTCATCCGACGTCGCCGCATGGGTGCCGGTGCGCACGGCCACCGCCCACAAGTGGCGTGCGGCCCTGCGGGTGGTGGCCGGTAGCCCGGGGATGACCGGTGCAGCGTGCCTCGCTGCCGGTGCGGCGATGCGGGCCGGCGCCGGGATGGTGCACCTTTCATCGCCGGGCACGATGGCCCCGAACGCTCCGGTGGAAGTGGTGCAACGACCGTTACTCGGTGGCGAGTGGGCCACAGAGGTACTTGAGTCGCTCGATCGGTTCCACGCGCTGGTACTCGGTCCTGGTCTCGGCCGCGGCGACGACCACTGTTCCCAGGTGCGCCGGGTGGCGGTCGAGGCGCCGGTGCCCACCGTGATCGACGGCGACGGGCTGTTCGCGATGGCGTGGAACGCGCAGGGTGCGGCAGCGTTGCTGCGAACGCGCACCGCGCCGACGGTACTCACCCCGCACGATGGTGAGTACGCGCTCCTATACGGGTCGGCGCCGATCGCCGATCGGTTGATGGCCGCCCGGCGTTTGGCCGAGCAGACCCGTTGCGTCGTGCTGCTGAAAGGTCCCGCGACGGTGGTGGCCGATCCTGACGGTGATGTGTTGGTGAGCACCGCGGGTGATGCCCGACTGGCGACCGCTGGTACGGGCGATGTGCTCGCTGGCATCATCGGTGCGCTCCTCGCAGCCGGTGTGCCGGCGTTCGAGGCCGCTGCCGCAGGCGCATGGTTGCACGGAAGTGCTGCGGCACTTGCCGCAGAACGGGGGATGGTGGCGGGCGATATCGCCGACCATCTGCCGCTGGTGTTGGCAGCGCTGGCATGAGCAGGTGGGCGTGGGCCGAGGTGTCGGCGTCGGCCATCGAGCACAACGTGCGTGAACTCGCGAGCGTTGTCGCTCCAGCGCAGATGTGGGCCGTCGTGAAGGCCGATGGCTACGGCCACGGCTCGGTGCTGGCGGCTCGGGCTGCGCTGGCAGGAGGTGCGCACGGTCTGTGCGTGGCGCTCGTCCAGGAGGGTGTGACGCTGCGTGCCGCGGGAGTCGATGCCCCGATCCTGGTGCTCAGCGAACAGCCGTCCGCTCAGACGGCGACGGCGCTCGCCGCCGGGTTGCAGCTCACCGTCTACACGCGTGAGGGTGTCGAGGCGATCGCCGTCGCTGGCGGTGTCGCCCACCCGGTGCATCTCAAGGTCGACACTGGGATGCGGCGTGTCGGCGCGTCCGTGTCGCTGGCGCTGGAAGTTGCCGCCGCCATCCAGGCCTCACCCGCCACCAGTTTGGCCGGTGTGTTCACTCACCTCGCAGTGGCCGACGAGCCCGCCAACCCGTTCACCACTCTGCAACTTGATCGCTTCGACGAGGCGTTGGCAGTGCTGCGCACTGCCGGCTACCACCCGCCGTTGGTCCACGCGGCCAACTCGTCAGGAGCATTGGCTCACCCGCGGGCGCGTTACGGCATGGTGCGTGCCGGTATCGCGATCTATGGCATCTCGCCCGGTGCCGGCGTCGACCATCTCTGCCGCTCGCTGCAGCCAGCGTTGTCCTTGAAGGCGCGTGTCAGCTATGTGAAGCGGGTCGCCGCCGGCGAGTCCATCTCCTATGGTCTGCGGCACACATTCCTTCGTGACTCCACAGTGGCCACACTGCCGATCGGCTATGCCGACGGGGTCCCTCGGCGACTGCATTCTGTCGAGGGCACCGTGTTGCTGGGCGGCCGTCACCGCCCGATCGTCGGGGTGGTGACGATGGATCAGTTGATGCTCGATTGCGGTGACGATGCCGTGGCCGTGGGTGATGAGGCAGTGCTCATCGGCACCCAAGGTGCCCACACCATCACCGCCGCGGACTGGGCGGCGCGACTCGACACGATCGCCTACGAGATCGTGTGCGGTCTGTCGACGCGCATCGAACGCCGCCCCGTATGACCACGTGCCTCTAGCATTGGGTTGCTCATGTTGCACCTCCGCGCCTCGACGCTCGCCGACACGAATGCCATCGCTGCGGCGCTGGCCGAGTTGTCGCGCACGGGCGATCTGATCGTGCTCGCTGGTGAGATGGGGGCTGGCAAGACGGCGTTCGCCAAAGCATTCGGCGCATCGCTGGGCGTCACCGAACCGATCACCTCGCCGACGTACACCTTGGTGCACAGCTACGACGCCGGTCGCATCACGTTGCACCACGCCGACGTCTATCGCTTGTCCACACACCACGAGGTCTCCGACCTGGCGTTGAACGAGTTGCTCGAGAGCGACGGCATTGTGCTCGTCGAATGGGGCGACGTCGTTGGTCGTGCGCTCGGCGACCATCTGCTGGTGCGCCTCGAGCATGGCGACACCGATGAATCCGAGGAGATGCGCTCGATCACGCTCGATGCGACCGGTCGCGCCTGGGCCGTTCGCTGGGATCGCATCGAGGCAGCAGTGACGAGGTTCGCATGTTGATATTGGGGATCGAGACTGCGACACAGCAGGTCAGCGTTGCCATCGGCGGCCACGAGGGTGTTCTCGCGATGTTCGAGGTGTCGCGTGGCCGCCGTCACGCCGAGACACTCGTGCCGGCCATCGAGTTCGTCTGCCGCCAGGCGGATGTGCAGATCGCCGAATTCGGAGCGATCGCCGTCGATATCGGTCCTGGACTGTTCACCGGAATGCGCGTCGGTTTGGCGGCCGGCAAGGCCATCGCCCAAGCCTTGCGCGTGCCGATGATCGGCATCAGCTCGCTCGACTTACTGTCATTCCCGCTACGCCACGCCGACCGCACGATTGCCGCTGTCATCGATGCCCGCAAGGGTGAAGTGTTCTACGCCTTCTACCGGCCCGTGCCCGGCGGCGTGCAACGGGTCACTGAGCCGTGTGTCGGCTCGGTCGACGATCTCGTTGCCGACCTCATTGCCCGCGGGCAGAACGTGGTGTGCGTCGGCGATGGCGCACTGCGGTACCGAGACGACATCGCCTCTGGTGTGAACTGCGACTTCGCTGAACAGTTCGTGTCGTACCCGTCAGCAGCGCCGCTGGTGCAGTTGGCGCACGCACGGGCGTTGCGCGAGGACTGGGTGAACCCGTGGGAGATCCAGCCGATGTACCTGCGGGCTCCTGACGCGCAGATCAACTGGTCGACGCGGGAGGGCTCGGCATGAGCGTGCTTGCCAAGTTGTTGGGCCGTCAGTCGTTCGAACGGATCGAGGTCGAACCGCTGCGCCGTCGTCACCTGGCTGCGATCCTGCCGATCGAGCAGGCCTCATACCCGGCGCCATGGACAGTCGGGGTGTTCCAGAGCGAGATCGAACTCGCCCGTACCGGCGAACGGCATTATCTCATCGCCCGCGACGGTGCCGAGGTCGTCGGCTATGGCGGCCTGATGTTCGTCCTCGACGATGCGCACGTGACCAACATCGCGGTGGCCCCCAGTCGGCAGCGGCAGGGCATCGCCACGAAGTTGCTCGCGGGACTGGCATGGGAGGCCATCGCGCGGAACTGCCACGCCCTCACATTGGAGGTGCGCGTCAGCAACGTTGCAGCACAGGCGTTGTACCGCGAGTTCGGGTTCGCTCCGGCGGGTGTGCGCAAGAAGTACTACGAAAGTGTGGAGGACGCCATCGTCATGTGGTGCAACGATCTCGCACTCCCCGAGTACCGCGATCACCTGGCGGAACTGTGCCCGGAGGCCGCACGATGATGGTCAACGACGCGACCCTGGTGCTCGGTATCGAGACGAGCTGCGACGAGACCGCCGCCGCGCTCGTGATGGGCGGCTACGACGTCGTGTCCAGTGCGGTCAGCACACAGGTCGATCTCCACGCGCAGTTCGGTGGCGTGGTGCCCGAGATCGCTGGCCGCGCGCACCTCGATCTGCTGAACCCGATGATCGCCCGCGCGATCGTGGAGGCTGGCGTCACCGACGACCGCATCGACGCGGTCGCTTGCACGGTCGGGCCGGGTCTCGTCGGTGCGTTGCTCGTCGGCGTGTCGGCGGCGAAGGCGCTGGCACTCACGTGGAACGTGCCGTTCGTCGGTGTCAACCACATGGAGGCGCACCTGTATGCCGCCTTCCTGGAGGACCCGACGCTCGAGTTCCCACTGGTGGTTCTGCTGGTGTCGGGCGGGCACACGATGCTCATCGAGATGCAGGGTCACGGTCAGTACCGTCTGCTCGGTCAGACGATCGACGATGCGGCGGGCGAGGCCTTCGACAAGGTCGCGCGTTTCCTCGGGCTCGGGTATCCCGGTGGGCCGGCAATCGACCGTGAGGCCGAGGACGGCGACCCGGAAGCGATCAAGTTCCCGCGGGCGATGCTGCACGAGGGTCTCGACTTCAGCTTCAGCGGGTTGAAGACCTCGGTCATCAACTACGTGCGCAAGCACCCCGATGTGTCGGCTGCCGATGTCGCTGCGTCGTTCCAGGCCGCGGTAGTCGACGTGCTGGTGCAGAAAGCACAGCGCGCTGCGCGGCAGGTGGGTGCCCGAGGTCTGGTGCTCGGGGGCGGCGTCGCCGCCAACTCGCTGCTCCGCGAGCAGTTTCTCTCGGCGTGTACGCAGTCCGGTATTCGCGGCTTCCTGCCCAGTCGGGCGATGTGTACCGACAACGCGGCGATGATCGCCGCTGCCGGATGGCACCGCTTGCAGTCCGACGGGCCGACCGGGCTCGACGCCGGTGCGTACCCGAACCTTCGTCTGTCGTTCAACCCGTGAAGGGGCTTTCATGAGTGCCCGTATCGACGCGTTCGTCGTTGCCGTACCCGGACTCGAGCCACTCGTGCTCGGCGAGGTGCAGAAGTTGGGTGTGCGTCCGGCGCGCCCCGTGCGTGGTGGTGTCGAGTGCACTGTCACCTGGCCGCAGTTGTGGGCCATCAACCTGCGTTCGCGCTACGCCACTCGCGTGGTGGTTCGCGTTGCGCGGTTCAAGGCCGATGGGTTCCACTCGTTCCAGAAGGGCCTCGCCGCGATTCCGTGGTCCGAGTGGCTCGCGCCGAACGCTGGGGTCCAAGTGTCGGTGACCTCCGACAAGGAGTCGAAGCTGTACCACACGGGTGCGGTGGAGGAGCGGGCGATGGAGACCCTCGCTCGGCCGCTCGGTGAGCAGGTCGTGCTCATCCGCATCCTGCACGACATCGTCACGATCAGCCTCGATGCCTCCGGCGCGCCGTTGCATCACCGCGGCTGGCGTGGCCCGGCCGGGAAGGCCCCGCTGCGTGAGTCGTTGGGCGCGGCGCTCGTCACCGCCTCAGAGTGGGATGCCAAGACGCCGCTCGTCGATCCGTTCTGCGGGTCGGGCACGATCGCGATCGAAGCTGCGCTGATCGCCCGGAGGATGGCGCCGGGTCGCAACCGTTCGTTCGCGTTCCAGCAGTGGCCGACGTTCGAGGACGACGCGTGGGCGCGTGTGCTGCGCGGCGCGGACGGCGATGTGGTGGACAAGTGCCCGCCGATCATCGCTTCCGACCGGGACGCGGGCGCGATCGCAGCGACGATCGAGAACGCGGCTCGGGCCGGTGTGGGCGACAATATCGAAACCGCGGTGCGGGCTGTCAGCGATCTGTCGTTGCCGCCGCGCGCTGGCTGGATCGTGTGCAACCCGCCCTACGGCCAGCGTGTCGGTGGCGGGGATATCCGCAACCTCTACGACCGCTTCGGCGCCGTACTGCGCGAGAAGGCCGTCGGCTGGAACGTCGCCGTGCTCGGCTCCAGCGACACCCCGGTGGCCCGGCTGCACTTGCCACTGCGTCCGGCACTGTCGACCACGAACGGTGGCATCGAAGTCGTCCTGCACACCGGCCCCGTCCCACCCGCCCCCTAACCGCGTTTGAAGGGGTAACCGCACTGCGTGCGGTTACCCCTTCAAACGGATCCGTGTCGCCGCAGCGTTTGAAGCCCAAACCGCACCGGGTGCGGCTGCGCCTTCAAACGCGGTGTGGGGTGGGCGGAGGCGAGGGGCGGGTACGGTGGCGGGCCGTGAAGTCGTTGAGGATCGGGTCGATCGCCCCCGTTGCGCCAGTGGTGTTGGCGCCGATGGCCGGAGTCACGAACGCGCCGTTCCGCACGATGTGCCGGCAGTTCGCTCCCGGGCTGATCTACGTCAACGAGATGGTGATGGCGACGGCCATCGTGCACGGCAACGCCAAGACCATGCGGATGATGACGTTCAGCGAGGACGAGCAGCCGCGCAGCCTGCAGGTGTATGGCAGCGACCCGGTGATGTTGGGTGAAGCCATCCGCATGCTGTGCGCCGAAGGGCGCGTCGACCACATCGACATGAACTTCGGTTGCCCGGCGGCGAAGGTGACGCGCAAGGGCGGCGGCGCAGCGGTGCCCGCCAAGCCGAACCTGCTGCGCGCCATCCTGCGCAGCGCAGTCGCCGCAGCCGCGCCCTACGGCGTGCCGATCACGATCAAGTTCCGTAAGGGTCTCTACGACTCACTGCTCACGCATGTCACCACCGGTCGCATCGCTGCTGAGGAAGGTGTCGCCGCGATCGCGCTGCACGCCCGCACTGCCGAGCAGCACTATGCGGGCCTCGCCGACTGGGACGCCATCGCCGAGCTGAAGCAGGCCGTGCCCGAGATCCCGGTGCTGGGGAACGGCGATATCTGGGAAGCGTCGGACGCGGTGCGGATGATGGAGCACACCGGCTGCGACGGTGTCGTGGTGGGCCGCGGCTGCCTGGGCCGCCCGTGGCTGTTCCGCGACCTGGTCGATGCCATGAGCGGCCGCCCCGTCCAGCCTGCGCCTGCACTGGGTGAGGCCTGCCGAGTGATGGCCGAGCATGCTCGTCTGCTGGTGCCGCACTTGGGCGAAGATCTGGCGATGCGCGATTTCCGCAAGCACACGTCGTGGTACTTCACCGGCTACCCGGTGGGGGGAGAAATGCGCCGCCGCTTCAGCAACATCAGTTCGCTGATGGAACTCGAAGACCTGATCGCCACGCTCGACCCGACGATGGAGATCGTGGAGGGTGGCGAGCGCATTCGCCGCGGCCACACGAATGGGCCCATCCGGGTGGCGCTGCCCGACGGCTACCTGCAGCACCTCGACGACCTCACCGTGCCCGACGATGCGGCGGAGATGGCGGTCAGCGGTGGCTGAACCATCACGACCGAGCGTGACCCTGGCCAGCGGTTCGCCGCGACGGCGCGAGCTACTCGAACAACTCGGCCTCGAGTTGACCATCGTCTCGCCCGATGTCGACGAAACCCCGCTCGACCGTGAAGCCCCGGTGGCCTACGTGCGGCGCCTGGCGATCGCCAAGGCGTTCGCCGTGGAGGCTGCGCCCGACGCGCTCGTGATCGCGGCCGACACCACCGTCGACCTCGGCGGCGAGATTCTGGCCAAACCCGATGATGCCGCCCACGCGGCCGACATGCTGCGCCGTCTGTCGGCGCGTACGCACCGGGTGCACACCGGAGTCGCCGTGCGCCTCGGCGACCGCTTCGCAGCCGAAGTGGTCACCAGCCTGGTCACGTTCGTGCCGCTCACCCCGGCCACGATCGAGTGGTACGTGGCCACCGGCGAGCCGATGGACAAGGCCGGCGCCTACGCCGTGCAGGGCGCCGGGGGAGTGTTCGTGCAACGCATCCGCGGCAGCGTCAGCAACGTGGTCGGTCTGCCCCTGCACGAGGTCGTGCGTCTGGCTGGCGAACTTGGCGTCACGCTGTTGGGGGGAAGCTGACGCTTCGGACGAGCTCGCCGCCGTTCCACAGCTCGACCGAGACCGCGTCATCCTGGATCAACAACCCCAGGGTCGGCCCCGGCAGCGCCGTGCCCCAGTCCTCGAGTGCGAACGCCTCCACGTTCGTGGGGCTGGTGGCATGTCTGACTCGCACCTCCGGTGCGTTCGTTTCCTCGGCGGGCACCACCGCGACGACGAGGTGCATGCCGTAGGCCGTCAGAGGAATGAGGGTGGGCCCATAGAACGGGCTGCTCCTCGCGCAGGTCCGGAAGCCATCGACGATCGCGCACGCAGTGAACTCGCTGTGCTGCCACGTGGCCGAGAGGGTGAACTGACCGCCGTTCGGGTCGATGCTGTCGAGCAGGGTGATCTCCGTGCCCTTTGGTGGGTCGTACTTGCTGGACAGTGGGTTCGGGGTGCGGGCCGCGACGTCCACCACGTCCCCCCATTCGGCAGCGGTCGCGGCGCGCACGGTCTCGGCCAGCGCCACGGTCGCGTCGATGGTGCCCGAGCTGCTGACCATGACCAGTCGCCCGTCCTCCTGCCACATCACGACTGAGTTGTTCGAGAAAGGGTCGGTGGATATCCGCACCGCATCGGCGGCGGCCAGACCGGTGACACCGTGCACGGTGCGCTCGACCCCACCGGGGAGCAGCAGCCGCAGCAGCCTGGGCACATCGCTGCCGGCGAAGGGGATCGACCCCACCGTGGCGATTCCATCCGCCGATCGGTAGGACGCGAACACCAGCCAGGTCTGCGGGATCGACTGTTCTCCCGTGTTGGAGAGCAGGCTGTAGACCCTCGTCAGGTCGCGAGCGCCTACCACGGGCTGCATGCCGGCGAGTGCCCGGTCGTCGGAGATCGTCGGCGTACCGTCGCGCAGCCCGACAGCATCGGCGAACCGCAGCGCCTCCTGCATCGTCAGGTGCTCTGCCGTCACGTCGAACAACTGGCCGTCGATCGGGCCGAACTCGACGTCGATTCGGTTCGTCGTCGCGTTCACGGCCTGGGTGATGACGGCAGGAACTCCCTGGACGGTGGCAGCCGTACCGCCGGTGACCAGCGCGTCGTACGTGCGTGTGCTGAACATCGCGGATCGACCAGTCGACGACGCGCCCCGCACGAAGCCGATGCTGGCGTCGGCATCGGCAAACACGTAGCCCGTGAACTCGGACATCGCGTACGACCCCGGTTCATTGGGCGCGGGGGTGCCCGTGCCGGCCCCGACCAACGTGCCCGGCGGCGTGTCGAACACCCAGTGGCCGTCACCCGCCGGCACCACACCCGGAGCGGGAAACGACAGCGAGTGCGGGCCGCGGTGCCAAGGCTGCAGCCGCGTGCCCACGACTGCGGCGCCGCCCACCAGGGCCAAGACCACCAGACCGACGACGCTGCGGGAACCGCCACGAACCCACGCCGGTCGCGGCCGATCAGCCGACAGCGATGCTCCCGCGCCGAACGCGGAGGGATCGGCGTCGATGATCTCGATCCATTCCGGGCCCGCCCCGCCGGTCGCCATGGGGCCAGTCTCCCACGATTCCCAGTTAGCACTCTCATGTCCCGGTTGCTAACGGGGTTCGCGAGCGCGTAACCTGGCACTCACCCCGGTCGAGTGCTAACCCACTCGGTCGGTATCGATCCACCAACGAGTGCTCTTGCCAACGGAGGCCGCACCAATGAATCTCAAGCCCCTCGACGACCGCATCGTCGTTCTGCCCAAAGAGGCCGAGAAGACCACTGCGTCGGGTCTCGTGATCCCCGACACTGCCAAGGAAAAGCCGCAGCAGGGCGAAGTCCTCGCCGTCGGCCCCGGCCGCTGGAGCGACGACAAGGGCACGCACGCCGCGCTCGACGTCAAGGTCGGCGACACGGTGCTGTACAGCAAGTACGGCGGCACCGAAGTCACCATCGACGGCAAGGATCTGCTGATCCTGACCAGCCGCGACGTGCTCGCCATTGTGGCGAACTGAGCAGCTGACACCACATGGCTAAGCAACTCAAGTTCCACGACGAGGCTCGTCGCGCGCTCGAGGCCGGGGTGAACAAGTTGGCCGACACGGTCAAGGTCACCCTCGGACCGAAGGGTCGCAACGTCGTTCTCGACAAGAAGTTCGGCGCACCCACCATCACCAACGACGGTGTGTCCATCGCGAAGGACGTCGAGCTTGACGATCCGTTCGAGAACATGGGCGCCCAGCTGGTGAAGGAAGTCGCCACCAAGACCAACGATGTTGCCGGCGACGGCACCACCACCGCAACGGTGCTCGCTCAGGCGATGGTCAACCACGGCATGCGCAACGTCACCGCCGGCGCCAACCCGATGGGCCTCAAGAAGGGCATCGAGAAGGCAGTCGCCGCGGCAGTCGAGAGCATCAAGAGCCAGGCCACCAAGGTCACCGAGAAGGATCAGATCGCTGCGGTCGCCACCATCTCGGCAGCCGATTCCGGTATCGGCGAAGTCATCGCTACCGCGATCGACAAGGTCGGCAAGGACGGCGTGGTCACGGTCGAGGAGAGCAACACCTTCGGCACCGAACTCGAGTTCACCGAAGGTATGCAGTTCGACAAGGGCTACCTGTCGCCGTACTTCGTGACCGACCCGGAGCGCCAGGAAGCCATCCTCGAGGATGCCTACATCCTGTTCAACAGCGGCAAGATCTCCACGGTGCAGGCCATGTTGCCGGCACTCGAGACGGTCATGAAGACCGGTCGCCCGCTGCTGATCATCGCCGAGGACATCGACGGCGAGGCCCTGGCCACGCTCGTCGTGAACAAGATCCGTGGCACGTTCAACAGCACGGCCGTCAAGGCCCCCGGCTTCGGCGATCGCCGCAAGGCGATGCTGCAGGACATGGCCGTCCTCACCGGCGGTCAGGTCATCAGCGAGGAAGTCGGCCTCAAGCTGGAGAACCTCACGCTCGATCTGCTCGGCAAGGCCAAGCGCATCATCATCACCAAGGACAACACCACCATCGTCGATGGTGCCGGTTCGCACGATGATGTCACCGGCCGCGTCAACCAGATCAAGGCCGAGATCGACAACACCGACAGCGACTGGGACCGTGAGAAGCTGCAGGAGCGTCTGGCCAAGCTGGCCGGCGGCGTTGCAGTCATCAAGGTCGGCGCTGCCACTGAGGTCGAGCTCAAGGAGAAGAAGCACCGCATCGAGGACGCCGTCTCGGCCACTCGTGCGGCGATCGAGGAAGGCGTGGTCGCCGGTGGCGGCACCGCACTCGTTCGTGCTCGCGCCGCGGTGAAGGCCGTGGTCGACTCGCTGGAAGGCGACGAGCAGACCGGTGCCCGCACCGTCTGGGAGTCGCTCACCGCTCCGGCCAAGCTGATCGCCGAGAACGCCGGTCTCGAAGGCGCCGTTACCACCCAACAGGTGGAAGCGGCTTCGGGCAACATCGGCCTCAATGCGGCCACCGGCGAGATGGTCGACCTGGTCAAGGCCGGCATCATCGACCCGGCCAAGGTCACCCGTGCGGCGCTGCAGAACGCAGCATCGATCGCGGCGCTGGTGCTCACCACCGAGTGCCTCGTTGCCGACAAGCCCGAGAAGAACTCGGGCGGCGGCGGCGGAGGCGGCGGCATGGGCGGCGGCATGCCCGGTATGGGAATGATGTAAGCCTGTCTCACTGAGACTGTGTTGTATGAGAACGACCCCGGTGGCTTCGGCCCCGGGGTCGTTCCCTTTCTGCGCACTAGGCTCGCCGTCGTGAGCAACCCGGGCAAACGTCCCTTCTGGATGCACCAACTCGTCGAGTACATCCTCGGCGGGGCGTTGGTGGCCACGGGCCTGCAGAGCCCCCAGCCGTTCGTGCCGTCGGTGCTCGGCGCCTTCATCCTGTTGTACGCCGCCAGCACACGTGGCGCGCTGTCGGCGTTCCGCCTGATTGATCGGCGAGTGCACAAAGTCGGCGACCCGGTGCTGGTGCTCGTCGAGATTGCTGCCGGTCTGCAACCGTGGGTCAGCGTGGACAACGGCACGCGCTTCATCATCGTCGCGATCGCTGCGGTGCACGCCGTGGTCTGGTGGGGGAGCAGCTTCACCCAACGTGAGCGTCGGGCGCGTGCGGCCGCGGGCGAACCGGGCGACCGCAGCACGGAGATCGGCAAGAAAGCCGGGCGCGCGGTCGGCAGCGGTGTGAACATGGTGCGCAAGGCACAGGCTGCGCGGGCTGCGCGCCGGTAGCGTGTCGCTATGTCGTTCGAAGCCCCAGCACCTGATCTTGGCAAGATGCTCACCGCGTGGGAGGAGTTCGAGCGCGGCGAACAGGCGCCCGGGAAGGTGCTGTCCGCGCTGAAGACTGCCGGCCTGCCGCAAGTGTTGCGGCAGCTGATCGACAGTGGCTGGACCCCTGCTGCCTGAGCAACGCCCTGGGGGCCAGCAGATCATCCCTCGTCCAGAGGGGTGGAAGCCTGGAGGCGGCCCGCCGTGGCCGGTCCCGGCCCCGATCCACGACACCGCGCATGCGGTGCGCGCGTTGCTGGCCGAGCCGTGGCCGGATGACCCCGACACGAGCCACGACGACCGTCCGGCCGCAGTGCTGGTGGTGTTGGCCGACGGCCCACGTGGCACCGAGGTGTTGCTGACCCGCCGTCCGTGGCACATGCGCACGCACAAGGGCGAGGTGACGTTCCCTGGCGGCAGACTCGACCCGGGCGAGACGTACGAGCAGGCAGCCCTCCGCGAGGCCTGGGAGGAAGTTGCGCTGCCGCCCGAGACCGTCACGGTCGTGGGTCGGTTGCACCCTGTGCGTCCGTGGACGAACAACAACTGGATCATGCCGGTACTGGCGCACATCCCGGCACCGGTGGAACTGGTGGGGCACGCGGCCGAGGTCGACCGTGTGTGGTGGGTGCCGTTGCAGGACTTCACCATGCCGGGTACCTACCGTGAAGAGCACTGGGACACTGCGTACGGCAAGCACCCGATCTTGTTCTACGACCTCGACGACGAGACCGTGTGGGGACTCACCGGACGCATCCTGACCTGGCTGCTGGAGGTGGTGTACGACATCCCCGGTCGCACACCACCCCCGATCGTCGAACCAATGCCCGACCGCGAGTAGCGGTTCAGCTACGGGCCGCCCCACAGCCGCACCGCGGCGTAATACGTGTGTGCCCACCAGCGGCACGTCGGCTGCAACCACAGGGCCCGGTGCGCACAGTGGGCCCGCATATCGGCAAGGAACTGCTGGTCGACGCGACGTCGGTTGGCGCTGGTCCAGTGCCCGACGCCATAGCGCCGGTCGAGGAGTTTCAAGTTGCGGTACCCGAAGTCGTGCCGTCGACACGGGCCGCGGAAGTCGTACGTGACGCCCGTGTTGCCCAGCATGGGGGCCGAGCAGAAGTCGGTGCTCCAGTCGAACCAACGGTCGCCGGTACCACCTGCAGCGGTAACGAGGAATGTGCTGAGCGACACCTCGTACAACTGGTGGTGCACGTACGCCCAGTCGGCAGCGGGTGAGTGCGCTGGTGTTGCATGAGCGGGGCCGACCGCTGTCGGCGATAGGACGGTCAGGACAGTCGTGACCGCGACGAGCAGTGCGAACCGGAGCCGCATGCTCTTCTCCTTGTTGGATTCACCTGGGTGAAACGCCCGTCAGTGGGCGTGCTGCCGATTCAACCGGCCGCGAGTTCCTGCAACAACTCCCACGCCGCGCGGACATGGCGTTCGTCGGTGGTGCGTGCGCCGATGGAGACACGACACGCGACTGCGCCGTCGAGCACCGTGCGGGTGAACAGCGCCCGCCCCGTCGCGTTGGCCCGTTCGATCAGCGAATCGGTGGCGATGTCGCCCGCCTTCAGGCGCACACACAGCAGGTTCAACGGGTGTGGGGCGACGATCTGAAAGCGATCATCGGTCGCCACCCAGTCGGCCAGTTGCTGTGTGAGCGCGACGTGACGGCGGATCATTGCGATCGCATCGTCGGCACCGCCCGCGCGAATGGTGAACCACAGCTTGAGCGCGCGGAACCGACGACCGAGCGGGATCTGCCAGTCGCGATAGTCGATCGCCTTGCCGCTCTCTGCGGCCGCGGAACGCAGGTACTCGGGCAGGATGCTGAGGGCACCCAACAGAGCAGTGCGGTCGGCGGTGTAGAACAGGTCGCAGTCGAAGTTGACGCCCATCCACTTGTGCGGGTTGGTGCAGTAGCTGTCGGCGAACTCAAGGCCGTCGTTGATCCAGCGGAACTCTGGTGCGAGGGCGCCGATTCCGCTCATGGCTGCATCGACGTGCAGCCACAGGCCATGCCGTTGTGCGATTTTACCCACGGCGTCCACCGGGTCGAACGCCATCGTGCTGGTGGTGCCGAGTGTGCAACACACCCAGAACGGGGTGAGGCCGGCGGCGACATCGGCCTCGATCAGCCGCTCGAGTTCGGCGGGTACCATCGCGAACGAGGCGTCGTGGGGAACGACGCGGAGGTGCTCGGTGCCAATCCCGGCAATGCGCAGCCCCTTCTCGATCCCGCTGTGCGCTTGCGAGGTGGAGTAGGCGACGAGATGGGTGGTGTCGCCAGTGTGGTTGATGTCGCCGGCGGTGACCCGCCAGCGGGCCGCCAGAATCGACGCCAGCGTGGCCTCGCTGGCCGAACCGTGGATGACGCCGCCACCCGTGGCGCTGGTGGAGCGAAAGCGCTCGGGGAGGCCGAGCAGCTCCTGCATCCAGTCCATCATCAGCGTCTCCACCTCGGTGCACGCCGGGCTGGTGACCCAGCTCATCCCTTGCACCCCGAGACCGGCAGCGGCCAACTCGCCCAGGATCGCCGGATAACTGGAGTTCCCCGGGAAGTAGGCCATGAACGATGGGTGCTGCCAGTGGGTGATACCGGGCATCACCACACGGTCGAGGTCGGCCAGCACATCAGCGAAGGGTTCGGCCGCCGTCGGCGGGTGCTCGGGGAGCGAGGCGCGGATGTCGCCGGGCTGCACCTGGCTGGCCACCGGATACTGCTCGACACCTTCCAGGTAGTCGGCGATCCAGTCGATCAGTGCATGTCCGTGCTGGCGGAAGTCGTCGGGGGTCACTCCCGTGACGCTATGTCGTTGACCACCGCATCACGCGCGCGGATACTCCGCGACACTCGCCAGCCGATGAACCCGACGCCACCCGCCAGCGCTGCGAACACGAGATAGAGGTGAAGCCCGCCTTTCGCTTTGCTGCCGCAGTTCGGTCCTTCGTTGGTGCCGACGCAACTACTGACGTTTTGTGCATCGGGGATGAAATCGTTGTTGGCCAGACCGGTGCCGTCGGCGGTGTCGGCGGTCGCAGCGTCGGTCTTCGCGGCTTGGTACGGGTTGTCGCCGCTACAGCCCGCGAGCAGCGCGAGTCCGAACGCGAGGGGAAGGATCAATCGGGGCAGCCGGGTCATGGGGCACCATCGTCGCACGGGTTTCAATGATTCACACCGCGGCCGGTCAGTCGCCGATGCCGCCTTCTGTGAGCGCTGCCCAGGTGTTCGGGCCGACCTGCCCGTCGGCGGTGAGACCGCGAGCCGTTTGGAAGTTACGCACGGCAGTGTCGGTGTCGGCGCGGAACTGATCGTCGGCGGTGCAGGGGAAGCCCAGCACGTTGAGCCGGTCCTCGATCGTGCGCACGTACCCGTGGGTGTCGCAGTCGCCGAGGCGCACGTTGTCGTCCCACGCCGCCGGGGTGCGAAGGCAGGTGAAGGGGGCTGTGGTGCTGGCGGTGGCCGGTATCGAGGTCGCGGCGGCGAGCGACGACGTTGTGCTGGTCGATGCGCTGGTGGTCGATGCGCTGGTGGTCGATGCACTGGTGGTCGCTCGTGCGCTGGAACGGGTCTCGCTGCTGCAGGCGGCCGCGCCTCCCAGACAGAGCAAAGCCATCAGTGTGATCCGGAACGCCGCTATCGCCGATCGGTGCATGCGTCAAGTCCAGCACATTCGCGCTGGTGCTGGCGTCAGCCGGGGTGCTGATCCCTGGGGGCGTGACTTGTGGCCGATGGGATCGGCCGCGGGGTCGAGCGCGTACCATCCGAGGCATGGTGCGTACACACACGGTCTTAGTGGTGGATTTCGGAGCGCAATACGCGCAACTCATCGCTCGGCGAGTGCGCGAGTTGAACGTGTACTCCGAGATCGTTCCGCATCGCATCACTGCGGCCGAGGTGGCGGCCAAGGATCCCACCGCGATCATCCTCTCGGGCGGCCCCAAGAGCGTGCACGTGGACGGCGCCCCGACACTCGATCCGGCGATCTACGAACTTGGTATCCCGATCCTGGGTATCTGCTACGGCGCACAGCTCATCGGCCAGCAACTGGGCGGCACCGTGGGCCGAGGGCTGCGCGGCGAGTATGGCCGTGCGCGAGCCACACGGATCGGCGACTCGGCGCTGCTCGAGGGCATGCCGGTCGAGCAGGAAGTGTGGATGAGCCACTTCGACGCGGTCACCGAGGTGCCGGCCGGTTTCGTCGCCACGGCGAGCACACCCGATGCTCCGGTCGCCGCGATGGAGCACATCGAGCGCAGGATCTTCGGTGTGCAGTGGCACCCGGAAGTGGTGCACACGCCCTACGGCATGAACCTGTTGCAGCGGTTCCTGCACGATCTCGCCGGTTGCGAGCCGAACTGGACGATGGGCTCAATCATCGAGGAGCAGGTCGCCGCGGTGAAGGCCCAGGTGGGCACCGGCAGGGTGATCTGCGCGCTCAGCGGTGGTGTGGATTCCGCCGTCGCTGCCGCGCTGGTGCATCGCGCCATCGGGCAGCAACTGGTGTGCATCTACGTCGACACGGGGCTGATGCGCCTCAACGAGAGTGATCAGGTCGTCGAGACGTTCAAGCGCAACATGGGTATTGAGCTGATCCATGTCAGCGCCGGACCGCGCTACTTCGAGAAGTTGGCCGGGGTCGTCGAGCCGGAGGCCAAGCGCAAGATCATCGGTGAGCTGTTCGTGCGCATCTTCGAAGAGCACACCGGTGGCCTCAGCGACGCCAAGTACCTCGTCCAGGGAACGCTGTACCCCGATGTCATCGAGAGCGGTGGCGCTGATGGCACGGCTTCGGTGATCAAGAGCCACCACAACGTGGGCGGTCTGCCCGCGGACATGACGCTCGAGCTGGTCGAGCCGCTGCGCGAGCTGTTCAAGGACGAAGTGCGCAAACTGGGCAAGGAACTCGGTCTCCCTGACGAGATCGTTCTTCGTCAGCCGTTCCCCGGTCCCGGCCTCGGGGTACGCATCCTCGGTGAGGTCACACCCGATCGCGTCATCACACTGCAACTCGCCGATGCCATCGTGCGTGAGGAGATTCACGCCGCTGGCCTCGAGCGGGAGTTGTGGCAGAGCTTCGCGGTGCTCGCCGCCGATGTGCGGTCGGTGGGCGTGATGGGTGATGAGCGCACGTATGCCCACCCGATCATTATTCGTGCTGTCACCAGCGATGATGCGATGACTGCCGACTGGGCACGTCTGCCCTACGACCTGCTCGAGACGATGTCGAACCGCATCATCAACGAGGTGCCGGGCGTGAACCGAGTGGTGTACGACGTTACGTCGAAGCCGCCGGGAACCATCGAATGGGAGTGAGCGGCGAGTAAACGCGGGGCGCTTCGCAATGCTTTCGTAACATAGGTACACTGCCCGAGTCATGTCGCGACCACCTCGGTTCCGAGTGCTGTTGAGCACGATCGTGCTGGCCACCCTGTTCGGGGGCCCGCAGATCGTCGCTGCCGACGGTGTCGATCAGGCGCAGAACAAAGTCGACCGGATGCTCAACGAGCTGCAGGATCTCGAGGACCGTATGGGTCAGCTCGATGAGGACTACGGCACGGCCCAGGAACGCCAGACGCAGCTACAGGGCGATATCGCGACTTCGCAGGTGAAGCTCGGAGAGCTGAACGTGAAGTTGGGCAGTGTGCAGTCGGTGATGGCCAAGATCGCGCTCGACCGGTACACCGCGGGCGACACGCTGCAGCTCAGCCCGATCTTCTCCGACGCGGAGACCTTCACCCGCGCTGAGCAGAAGGCGGCGTTGGGGATGGTGGCCATCGACGCTGGTCAAACCAGCGCCGATGGGTTGCAAGCCCTGGCCGACGCTGTCGCCCGCGAGCAATCGTCGATGCAGCGGATGCAGGGCGAAGCCGTCGGCCTGATCAAGACGCTCGAAGACAAGCAGGCCGAGTACTCCACACTGGAAAAGGAGTACACGGCCAAGTACGCGCAGGCCAAGCGCGATCTTGGTGAGGCGAAGTTCAAGGCCGCGCTGGAGCAGCGCGCGGCAACGGCTGCGGCGAAGCGGGCGAAGGCCGCCAAAGCGGCCAGAGCCACCGGCACACCGCGCGGTGGGGGGTCCGCACCCCGCTCCTCGCCTTCGGTCACGATCAACTATCCGGCGCCGTCTGGTAAGGCGGGGATTGCGATCAGAGCCGCCCTCAGTCAACTCGGTGTGCCCTACCGCTTCGCCACCGCCGAACCGGGTGTCTCGTTCGACTGTTCCGGGCTCACGGCCTGGGCGTGGGGGCAGGCCGGGGTGTCGCTTCCTCGGGTTAGCCGCTCCCAATTCGCGGTATTGCCGCATGTCCCCGCGTCAGAGGCTCAGCCGGGCGACCTGATCTTTTATTACACGCCGATCGGACACGTCGGCCTCTACCTCGGCAGTGGGCAGATGGTGCACGCCCCCCAGACCGGCACCACCGTCAGCATCACCGTGGTGCATTGGAACAAGGTGGTCGGCGTCGGGCGACCGGGCTGACGCTCGCGGAGCGCACTACGGTTGCCGCTCGTGCAACCTCTCGTTCCCGGAATCACGCAAGGTATTGATGTCGAACCAGTCACCCGCTGGCTGGAAGCGAACGTCCCGGGAGCAGCAGCGCCGTTCACGTTCGATGTGATCGCCGGCGGTCGGTCGAACCTGACGTTCCGTGTCACCGGTGCCGATGGCACCCGTTACGTGCTGCGTCGTCCGCCGCTTGGCCACGTGTTGGCGACGGCCCACGACATGGCCCGCGAACACCGCATCATTTCCGCAGTCGGCAGCACAGGAGTGCCGGTACCGCCGTGTCTGGGGTTGTGCACCGACGACGCCGTCAACGGGGCCCCGTTCTACGTGATGGGCTTCGTCGACGGCGCAGTGCTGGACAGTCCGGCTCGTGCCGAACTGCTGAGCCCAACGCTGCGGCCCGCTGCCAGCGAACATCTGGTGGATGTGTTGGCCGACCTGCACGCGGTGGACGTAGATGCCGTCGGCCTTGGCGGCCTGGCCAAGCGCGAGGGCTACGTCGAGCGTCAGGTGAAGCGCTGGAGTTCGCAGTGGGACAACAGCAAGACCCGCGAGTTGCCGGCAATCGACGAGGTGGCCAACTTGCTGCGTCGGCACATGCCCGCGCAGCAGGGTGTCTCGATCGCCCACGGCGACTACCGCTTCGGCAACGTCCTCACCGACTTGCAGACTGGTCGCGTCAACGCCGTGCTCGACTGGGAACTGTGCACCCTCGGCGACCCGTTGGCCGATCTGGGCTACCTCGGCGTGTACTGGTATCGCCCTGAGGTGGGCACTGCACGCGACAACGACCCCACCGGCGCCGGCGGTTTCCTGTCGTACGACGACGTGGTCGCTCGCTACGCCGCACGCACCGGTCGCGATGTGTCGGCGATCGACTACTACGTCGCCTTCGGGGCGTTCCGGCTCGCGGTGATCAGCGAGGGTGTGTACGCCCGCTACATGAACGGTGCGATGGGCGCCCAGGGCGATGTGAATGTCGACTCGTTCAAGGTGGGAGCCGAGGTACTGTCGGCGCAGGCACTGGCCGCGCTACAGCGGTTGTAACCGCTGCGGCGAAGTGAACTGGGGGAGCGTGGGATGAGCGTGTTAGACGGCTGGGACCTCTCGGAGTTCACGGCGGCCGGGTACACCCGCCAGGTGTACCGCCGCGGCAGTGGGCCCGGTGTGATTGTGGTGCACGAGATTCCGGGTATCACTCCGAGGGTCACCACGTTCGCGAACGAGGTGGTTGCTGCCGGTTTCACGGTGCTGATGCCCGTGCTGGTGGGGGCCCCTGGCAAGGACGTGAGTACCCCCTACATACTGCGTTCGATGACCAAGGTGTGCATCGCTCGCGAGTTCACCACGTGGGCGCTCGACGAGACCTCGCCGATCATCGGTTGGTTGCGGGCGTTGGCGCGCAACCTGCATACCGAAGTCGGTGGCCCCGGTGTGGGCGCCGTGGGGATGTGCTTCAGCGGCGGCTTCGCGCTGGGGATGATGGTGGACGACATCATGGTCGCCCCAGTGCTGAGCCAACCCTCGATGCCATTCGCCATCGGGAAGAAGTCCCGTGGGGCCAACCTCAACCTCTCAGCCGATGACGCGATGGTGGTGGCCCGACGCGCCGCCGAGGGCTGCCAGGTGTTGGGTCTGCGTTTCACCGGTGACAAGTTGGTGGGCACCCGCTTCGATTCGCTGCGGGAGCTGCTGGGTGATTCGTTCATCGCCGTGGAGCTACCGAGTTCGAAAAAGAGCGACCATTCGGTGCTGACCGAACACCGCGACGAACCCAGCGTGCAGCGCGTGCTGCAGTTCTTCAAGGACAAGCTGCTGGCCTGACCCGCGCTGCCGCGCCGTCGCGCCGCGCCGTCGCGCCGCGCCGCCGCCCGGTCAGGTCTGATCTCGTCGGGCGTCAGGCCGCCGCCTCGGTTCGTGGTCGGGTGTGGATGGTGGTGCCGTCGATCAGCTGCAGTCGTAGGTCGTGGACGTCGCCGTGGATGGTGACGCCTGGGCGGTGTTTTTCGGTGTGGTGGTGTCGGCACAGCAGGATCAGGTTGTCGAGGTCGGTGGCACCGCCGTTCTCCCACGGAATCAAATGGTCGGCGTCGCACCATGGTTCGGGGATGTGGCAGCCGGTCCATCGGCAGCCGCCGTCGCGGGCGAGTAGCGCCTTGTATTGGGCGTCGGTGGCGTAGCGCACCTCTCGCCCGAGGTTCAGTACGTGTGAGCCGGCGAGTAGGACGCGTTGCAGGTTGGCGTGTTCGGCCATGTGCCGCACGACGTGTGCGGGGATGCGTTCACCGTGTGCGGTGAGGCCAGGTTCGTCGCTG
>CAEZYF010000021.1_pt1 | contig 58795 bp, 54 predicted proteins | sample 7265441 | NCBI WGS metagenome assembly CAEZYF01 (sample SAMEA6813927, study PRJEB35770) | freshwater metagenome | biome: Freshwater; feature: Freshwater reservoir; material: water | place: Czech Republic | collected 2017-04-14 | depth 30m m | reverse complement strand
TGTGACAAGGTTCCCCGAGCGGGTCTCAGCCGATCAGCAGATCCCCGTTGATCGTGACGCCACCATCGGCGGTGATCAGGTCGCCGTTGATGAACGACGACTCGTCCGACGAGAGGAACAGCGCGGTCGCCGCAATCTGACCGGGGTTGCCGATGCTGTTCGAGGCCTTCGACATGCCCACACCCGAGTCGCCACGTCCGGCGACGACGCGGCCGACGATGATGCCGTTGCAGCGGATGCCGTGCGGCGCGCCCTCGACGGCCAACGTGCGGGTGACGCTGTTCATCGCGCCCTTCGCCGCGCCATACGCGCCGAAGCCGGTGAAGCCGCGCAGCGACTGACCCGACGAGATGTTGACGATCGTGGCGGTGCCAGCGGCGACGAGGTGCGGCCATGCGTACTTCGACGCCCAGAACACGTTGCCCGTGAGCGCGCTGGTGATGATGCCGTTCCACTCCTCGGTGGTGTACTCGTGCAACGGCTTCACCGTGGTGGACACCTCGGTGGTGGGCGCCGCGTTGTTGATCAGCGTGGTGAGCGAACCGAAGCGGGCGACCACGGCCTCGATCGTGTCGTGCACGCTCTGCTCGTTGGTGACATCGAGTGGGAAGAACTCGGCCTCGCCGCCTGCCTCGCGGATCTTGTCGACGACCTTCTGGCCCTTCTCCACCGTGCGACCGGTGACGGCCACCTTCGCGCCTTCGGCAGCAAAGGTTTCGGCGATGGTGCGCCCAATACCGCGGGTGGACCCCGACACGAGCGCAACCCGACCAGCCAGACGATTCCCCATTGTGTTCCCCTTCGAGCGAGCCACCGGATAGGTCGGTGACACCAGTGTCAGTTACGGTATCAGTCGGTCCAATGACGTTGGAGGTCGAGAAGATGGGTCGTCGTGTTGCGATCGCAGGTGTTGCTCTGTCGGAGGTCGGCAAGGTCGACAACCAGACGCCGTATGCCCTGATGGCCCAGGCCAGCCGTCGCGCGCTCGGCGACGCCGGCCTCAAGCCCGAGCAGATCGACGGTTTCGCCTCCACCGGCCTCGGCACCATGGCTCCGGTCGACGTGGCCGAGTACATGGGCATCCACCCCACCTGGATCGACAGCACCGCCGTCGGTGGCTCGTCGTGGGAAGTGATGGCCGCCCACGCCGCCGATGCGATCAGCGCCGGCCACGCCGACGTGGTGCTGCTCGCCTACGGCAGCACCGCCCGCGCCGACCTGCGCAAGGGTCTGCGCACGGCCAACCTCGATTGGGGCGCTCGCGGCCCGATGCAGTGGGAGGCCCCGTACGGGCACACGCTCATCTCCAAGTACGCGATGGCCGCCCGCCGCCACATGCACGAGTACGGCACCACCATCGAGCAACTGGCCGAGATCTCCGTCAGCACGCGCTACAACGCGGCGCTGAATCCCGAGGCCTTTGTGCGCGACCCGATCACGATCGCCGACGTGCTCGACGGCCCGATGATCGCCGACCCGTTCACCAAACTGCAGTGCTGCATCCGCAGCGACGGCGCGGCAGCGATCATCCTCGTTGCCGAAGACCGCGTGGCCGATCTGCCAGGCAAGCCCGTGTGGATCCTCGGCAGCGGCGAGGGCATCTCGCACATCAACATGGCGCAATGGGCCGACTTCACCACCGGCCCTGCGCAGGACTCGGGACGCCTCGCGTTCCAGCGCGCGGGCATCACACCCGCCGATGTCGACGTATGCGAGTTGTACGACGCGTTCACCTACATGCTGCTGATCACGCTGGAAGACCTCGGCTTCTGCGCCAAGGGCGAAGGCGGTTCGTTCGTGGAGGACGGCAAGCTGCGTGTCGGCGGGGCACTGCCCACCAACACCGACGGCGGCGGCCTCTCAGCGTGTCACCCCGGTCAGCGCGGTCTGTTCCTGTTGGTCGAGGCCGCCAAGCAACTGCGCGGCGAGGCCGGCGACCGCCAGGTGCCCGACGCTGAAATTGCATGTGTGAGCGGCACCGGCGGCTGGTTCTGCAGCAGCGGTACGATGATCCTCGGCAGGAGCTGAGCCAAGGTGTCCGACGTCAGCTGCCCGGGAGCGTGCTGGTCGTGACGACGTTCGAGGGTCCCCCGCTCGACAGTGCCACCGGAATCGGCGCGCTCACGATGGGAGGGTTCCTCGACGAGATCACCGCGCGTTTCGCCAACCGCGAGGCGCTGGTGTTCGACGACCCACTGCGCGACGGCGCCACCGTCCGCTGGAGTTACGCCGACCTGCACGACCAGGCCTACCGCGTGGCCCGAGCCCTGATCGCCGACGGTGTCGAACGGGGCACGTCCGTCGGGATCGTCATGGGCAACCGTCCCGAAGCGGTCGCTGCACTGTTCGGTGCGGCACTCGCCGGCGCGGTCGTGGTGCCGATGTCGACATTCGCCTCGGCATCCGAACTCGCCCACATGGTGACCACCGCCCACGTGTCGGTGGTGCTCACCCAGGAACGTCTCCTGAACCGACACTTCGCCGACGACTTCAGCGCGCTCGCTCCGTCGCTGCCCGGTCTGCGGCGGGTGGTCGTGTGCGACGGCGACGACGGATGGGAGCGGTTCCTCGCGGGTGGCGACGCCGTGTCGCCGGTGCTGGTGAGCGAGCGGGCGGGCGCGGTCACCCCCGATGACGACGCCCTCGTGATCTTCAGTTCGGGGACGACCAGCACCCCCAAAGCGATGCTGCACCACCACCGCTCGCCCACGCTTCAGTTCTGGGTCCAGGCGCGGATCTTCGGACGCCACGAGAACACGCGGATGTGGACGGCCTTGCCGTTGTTCTGGACGGCGGGGCTCAACTCGGCGATGGGCTCCACCCTCGCCACCGGGGGTTGTTGGGTGATGCAGGAGACCTTCGAACCCGGCGAGGCGCTGCGCCTGCTCAGCCGCGAGCGCGTGACCGAGCCGTACACCCTGCCGCACCAGACGGGCGCGCTCGCGGAGCACCCGGACTGGGCACTCAGCGACCTTTCCGCATTGCGGTGCGTGTACGGGAAATCGGCGTTCGCCCGCCACCCGAGCGTGCACGGCGACCCCGGCTGGGTGATGCCGGTCGGATACGGATTGTCCGAGACGTGCGCATTCTTCGCCGCGCACCCATCCGACACCCCACGCGAGGTCACCAAGCAGAGCATCGGCCGCCTGCTCCCCGGCAACCGGCTACGGGTCGTCGACCCCGAGACCGGCCGCGAGTTGGGGGTTGGCGAAGAGGGCGAGCTGACGCTGTCTGGCCCCACCCTGATGCGCCGTTATCTCGGCCGGACGCCCGAGGAGTGCTTCGACGCCGATGGGTTCTTCCACACGGGCGACACCGGTCACGTCGACGCCGAGGGGTACGTGCACTTCTCCGGCCGCCGCACCGAGATGATCAAGACCGGTGGCGCCAACGTGTCGCCGGCTGAGTTGGAGGTGGAACTACGGGCCTGCCCGCCGGTGAAGCTGGCCCGCATCGTCGGGATACCCGATCCTCGGCTCGACCAAATCGTCGTCGCCTGCATCACGCTCAAGGACGGGGCGGTGGCGAATGCCGACGACATCCGTTCCTTCCTGCAGGGGCGTGTGGCCGCCTACAAGGTGCCCAAACGGGTCGTGTTCTTCGCCGACGGTGAGATTCCCATGACCGCCAGCGCTACCAAGGTGCGCGATGACGACCTCGTGGCGCTGGTCGAGGCCCGCTTGGCCCGCGAGGCATGACGTCGACCGACGCCCGGTTTAATGCCCCAGTTCGACGAGCAGATCACCGGTGGGCGTGGGTACCGCGATGTCGCCGGGGTGCAAGATGACGGTCGTGAACGGACCGCTCAGCGCGGCAGGGCCGACGATCGCGGCACCACGGCCGACATCGGACAGCCGATAGACGGGGGTCGCTGGCTGCCAAGCGTCGGCGATCCACATATCGCGTCGTGCCACCGGTGCCGGTGACGCTCCCTCCGGCAGCACGACGGGCGCCGGCTGGTCGACACGCCCGACCGCGGTGAGCCGGATGCCGCGGACGACGGGTTCCTGCGACCGGGCCTCGATGAGACGGGCCGCCTCGTTGCGCCGGTGGAATTCGGCGACGGCAGCGGCGAGATCGGTCGGCGAGGCCACCGGGATTGCGGTGTCGAAGGTCTGCCCTGGGTACACCAGCAGCATCGACCACTCAAGGTCGATGCGATCGCCGGGCACACCGGCAATGGCCAGCTCGGCGCGGGCCACCGACTCCAGCTCAGCGGCGAGCTCGGCGAGGACCGTCAGGTCGGCCTGCTGCCACGGCCTGATGTAGGCCCGCGACTCGTCGATCACGTGGTGGGCGGTGAGCAGGCCCCGGGCCGACAGCCCCGCCGCGCCGGCCGGTACCAGGACACGGCGCATGCCCAGCGCCCGCGCCTGGGTGGAAGCGTGCACCGCACCCATGCCCCCGAAGGCCACCAGGTCGAGCCGCCGCGGATCCACCCCGGCCAAGGACAGCACCCGGCGCACGGCGTCGGTCATGTTCGCGTCCACCAGACGGAGGGTCGCTGCGGCGGTCGCCTCGGCGTCGAGACCGATCCGCCGACCGAGCGCGGCCAGCGCAGCGCGTGCGGCTGCGAGATCGAGCTCCATGCGACCACCGGCAAAGCCGGCCGGATCGAGGCGGCCGAGCACAAGGTTGGCGTCGGTGACCGTGGGCCGCGAGCCGCCACGCCCGTAGCACACCGGGCCCGGCTGGCTGCCGGCCGACTGCGGGCCGACGCGGAGCACGCCGCCCTCCTCCCAAGCGATCGAGCCGCCGCCAGCACCGACCGACGGGATGTCGACCATCGGGGTGCCGATGCAATAACGGTGCCGCCAATTCCAGTCCATCTTGACGTCGGGGCGGCCGTCACGGATGAGGCACACGTCGTAGCTGGTTCCGCCCATGTCGACACTGACCACGTCGCCGAGGCCAGCGGCAGCAGCGGCGCGGGCCGCGGCCGACACGCCACCGGTGGGACCCGAGCCGATGGTGGTGACGGCCCTGCGGGCAGCATGCTCGGCAGTGGCAACCCCACCTGCCGAGGTAGCGACGAGCAGTTCATGGGCGTAACCGGCCTCCGCCAAGCGCTTCGTGAGTCGCGTCAGGTAGCGAGCGATCGGCGGGCCGACATAGGCGTTGACCAACGTGGTCGACGTGCGTTCGAATTCGGGTGGCTTGGGCAGCACCTCGTGCGACAGCGACACCATCTCGACGTCGGGGTACTCCTCGAGCACGAGTTCGCGCGCCCTCAGCTCATGGGCGGGGTCGAGGTACGAGTACAGAAAACAGATGGCAATCGAGGTCACGCCGAAGGCGCGCAGGCGCGCTGCGGCCCGGCGCACCGCCGCTTCGTCGAGTTCGACGAGCACCTCACCCTCGGCGGTGAGCCGCTCCGGAATCTCCAGCCGCACGCGGCGGCGGGCAATGGGCGGCGGCGGCGGGAGCGCCGGGTCCCAGATGTCCTCCTTGTAGCACCTCCGCATCTCGATTTCGTCGCGGAAGCCCTCGGTGACGAGCAGCCCTGTCGGTGCGCCGCTCATCTCGATCATCGTGTTGTCGCCGGTCGTCGTCCCGTGGACGATCGTGCGTGTGCGTGCGAGCAGCTGCTCGACCGCCAGGCCCTCGCCATCGGCTAGTTGGCGCAACCCAATGAGCACACCCTCGCTCTGATCGCCGGGCGTCGTCGGTGCCTTCTCCAGGGAGAGCGTGCCGTCGGGGCGCAGCAGTACACAGTCGGTGAACGTGCCACCTACGTCGATGCCGATCCGGTAGCTCACCGGCGGGCCCGCCGCTCGGACTCGGTGGCCTCAGCATCGATGGCCAGCGACATGTCCGCCAATGCACCGGTGACCACTACCCCGTAGTCGTGCCGGGCACCCTCGATCGACACGTATTCGTCCCACACGTCGTCGAGGACCGCCGCAGGATCACGGTCGAGCGGGTTGCCCCACCCTCCTCCCCCGCCGAAGCGATAGACGAGTTGCTCCCCCGTGTCGAGCAAGTGGTTCACCACAGTGGGCGCGGCCTCCTCGTCGCCGACCATGCAGTGGTCGGGGGCACCGGACAGCCCACCGGCGATGCCGGGGTGCAGATGGCGGCGATTGACGACGTATTGGTTCACGTAGGTCGGCGTGCGCACCTCCTTGACGAACAGGCTGCCGCATCCGCCGCGGAACTCGCCGGGGCCTCCGGAGTCGGTGAGGAAGTTGCGCCCGCGCAGCACGTGCGGGAAGAGGCGTTCGTTGTTCTCGGCGCTGGCCTTGATCAGGTTGCCCAGCGAGCCGGTCAGCGCTCCCCAGCCGTCGACGCCCTTCACCGCGTTGACCCAGCCGGCGCTCACCTCACCACCGTGATCGAAGAACGGCGTGCCGGTACGCGGATCGCAGTCACCCCACATCTGCCTCGGACTACCGAACTTGTACGTCTGCGGCGCGCAGCGGTCGGGGATGATCTGGCTCATCGCAATGGCGATCGCATCGCCGACCTCCACACCCGGGTGGTGGGTGCCGCTGGACACTGGCCGGCCCTCGCGCGGGTTCAGGCAGCAACCCAACGGCACCTTCAGTTCGATGCAGTCGAAGAAGCCTTCGTTCTTCGGGATCGACGGGTCGACGAGGCTGGCCAGCTGCGCGATGGCGTTTCCTCGCGTGTTGCCGAACGTAGACCACGCCGAGATGTGCGGTCGTTCGTCGGAACCCTCGAAGTCGATCACCAGCCGCTCGCCAGCCACGGTGACTGCGACGTGGATGTGGATGTCCTCGTTGCCCGCCGGGTCGGAGTCGACGTACACGTCAGCCTCGTAGGTGCCGTCGGGCCACTCCGCGATTTCGGCCCGCAGTCGACGACCGGCGTCGGCGATCGACCACTCGATCGCGTCCTTCACCGTCTTCGAACCGAACCCGTCGATGACCTCCTGCAGACGCGACGCACCCAGTTGCGCGGCGCCGACCTGGGAGCGCAGGTCGCCGACGAAGCCGGGAAGTCGATTGTTCGCCCGCATCGTGAGCACCACGTCGCGGCGCTCGCGGCCCGCATCAAAGATCTTCAGCAAGGGGTAACGCGTGCCCTCGCTCCAGATGTCCTTGGCGAAGACGTTGTAGCCGCCAGCCATCGCACCACCGGTGTCGCCGTGGTGGCACTGGATCGAGGCGAACAGCAGGAGTTCCCCGGTATCGGCGAAGACGGGGCTGAACACGTTGAAGTCGGGCAGGTGGCCACCCCCGTGGTAGGGGTCGTTGGCCACGAGGACATCGCCGGGGTGCAGGTCGCCGTCGAAGAACTCGCTGGCGAAGCGGACCGGCAGCGTGGAGGAGAGCATGAACTGGGGAATGCCGACGGACAGCGCTGCGAGGCGCCCGTCGCCGGTGAGGATGGTGGCATTGCGCTCGTTCGACTGATTCAGGATCGGCGTGGTGGCGGTGCGCGACACATAGGTGGCCATCTCGAAACAGATCGTCTCCATCGCCGACAGCACGACGGCGGCCGTGATCGGATCGATCGCGACCGCGTCGCTCAGCGCCCCGTGTGACTCAACTGCACTCATCAGGCAGACCCCTCCCCCGTCGCCGGCCGCAGTGGGCGACCGACCGCCACAGAGTAGGTTGTCGCCGCGATCGAGGAGACTCATGCCAATGGACAATGACAAGCGAACGGCGATCGTCACCGGTGGCAGCAGCGGAATCGGCCTCGCCACCGGGCGGGAACTGGCCAGGCGCGGATACGACGTCGTCCTCACCGCGCGGCGCGAGGGCCCACTCCAGGAAGCGGCCGCGGCGAGCGGTGCCCGCTGGATTGCTGCCGACAGCGCCGATCCGGACGCCTTCGCTGCGGTGGTCGCTGCGGCAGGGCGGGTCGACCTGCTCGTGCACGCTGCGGGCGTCATGGCCGGCACCTTCGTGCGCAAGGAGACGCTGGCGACGTTCGAATCAGTGGTACGCACCAACCTCACGTCTGCCTATGTGGTGGCCCACGCGGTGCTTCCGGTGATGCCCGCCGGCGGACGAATGGTGTTCGTCTCGTCGAGTTCGGCGCACGCGCCGCAACCCGGGAAGTCCGCCTACTCGGCGTCCAAGGCGGGGCTCACCGCGTTCGCACTGGCTATGGCCGCCGAGGTGCAGCGCGACGGGATCGCGGTGCACCTCGTCACGACCGGTCCGGTGGCGACCCCGATGCTCGACGACGTGCACTTCCCGATGCGCACCCTGAGCGCGGACGACGTGACCGCGGCGATCGTCTGGCTCGACACCCTGCCCGGCAACGTCGTACTCCCCGAGGTCTGCCTGTCGTCCGTCGACAGCGGCCCGTTCGCTCCCGACCTGTTCGTGCCCGAGGCAGCGCGCGCACTCGGTCGCGGCTGAACGGCGTCCGGCCTCAGAGCAGCCCGAGTAGCTCGGTGCGCATGATCTTGCCCATCGCGTTACGGGGCAGGGACGGCACCACGGTGAACCGCTCGGGGATCTTGTACTTGGCGAGGTTCTCGGCGCAGTGGGAGCGGACGGTGTCGAGGTCGATCGTGCCTCCGTCGCACTCCAGCACGGCGACGACGCGTTCGCCGAGCCGCTCGTCGGGCAGGCCGAACACCGCGCCGGCGATGACACCCGGCACTTCCTGGAGCACCCGTTCGACTTCGGCGGGGTACACGTTGGCGCCGCCGCGGATGATGACCAGGCTCTTGCGATCGCGCACGTGGAGGTTGCCCGCGTCGTCGAGGAACCCGATGTCGCCGGTGTGGAACACCTCGTCGATGAGCACCTCGCCGGTCGCCGCCGGTCGCTGCCAGTAACCCAGCATCGGTCGGTAACGGTTGTCGCCGGCGGCGGCCGACACACAGATCTCGCCGCTGTCCCCCGCTGGCAGCGACCGTCCCGCAGCGTCCACGATCTGGACGCGCAGGTGCGGCAGCGGTCGGCCGCTGGCCCCCTGCACATGGGGTCCGCTGACGGGGTCGATAGCGACCACGGTGGGTGCCTCGGTCAGCCCGTAGGTGGCCAGCACCGGCAGCCCGAACTTGGCGGCGAACGCTTCGCGGATCGCCTCTGGGCAGTCCGCCCCGCCGGTCCACACCTCCGTCAGCGACACCAGGTCGGCGGCTGTCACCGACGCCATCGACGCCAAAGAGTGCAGCAGCGCCGGCGCCCCGTTGAACGTGGTGACTCGCTCATCGCGGATCCAGTCGGCCACTCCTTCGGCGTCGGTGCGGTCCATCACGATGGAGCAGCCGCCGGCCTGTGCGACCAACAGCGTGGTCAGCACGGCCATGTTGAGGATCGTGAACGGGAAGCAGTCGCCCTTCCTCAGCGCGGCGTCGTACCCGCGTGATTCGACCAGCACGGCACCCGGTGCCAGCAGCCCGTGCTGGCTGTGGACCGCGCCCTTGGGCCTGCCGGTGGTACCCGAGGTGTAGGCGATTCCGGCTGGCGCGAACGGATCCACCGCGACGCCGATGGGAGCGGCAAGTGCGGCGGCGACGGCGGAGCGCCACTCGTCGAGCCGCACCTGGCGGGTTCCCAGGTCGGGCAGGTCGTCGTCGCTCAGCAGCAGCGTCGCGCCGGAGTCCTCCAGCTGGAAGCGCTTCTCCGGCGCCGCCAGCCCGCGGTTGATCCCCAGCCAGACAGCGCCGAGACGCATCGCCCCATGAAACGCGACGACGACGTCTGCGTCGTTGGGCAACGATGCGGCGACGCGGTCACCGGGACGCACTCCGATCGAGCGCAGGGCATTCGCGGCCCGATCGGCGGCAGCATCCAGCTCGGCGTAGGTGAATCGGCGCGACCGGGTGACGAGGGCTTCCCGCTCGGGATGGTCCGCAAGCGCGATGTCGAGAACCCGCGCGATGGAGGAGGGAACTGTTCGCACGAACGCTCAACCTACCCCTCTCGGTCAGCCACTATCGTCCCTGGCACTTCTCGAGGGCAGCTGCCCCGACGACCGGAGACAACAATGACCGCAACCGGCCACGACCAGACTGACGCGACGACGCTCGACGTCTCCGACCTCGATCAGCACATGGGCGTACCCATGGAACCGGGGGAGCTGAAGGAACCGGTGGCGGTGAACGACATCCGCCGTTGGGTGCAGGCGATGCACTACCCCAACCCGTTGCACTACGACGAGGTCTGGGCGCGGGACAGCCACTTCGGTGAGATCATCGCCCCGCAGTCGTACACGGTGGCCACGGACACCAGCCATGGCTGCTCGCCGGCACAGGTGGGCAGGATCCCCGACAGCCACCTCATCTTCGGTGGCGACGACTGGTGGTTCTTCGGGCCCCGCGTGCGACCCGGCGACCACATGGTCTGCCACAGGATGCCCTACGACTACCGGGTCACGAACACCAGCTTCGCCGGACCCACCTGCTTCCAGCGCGGCGACACGCTCTACATCAACCAACGTGGTGAGCGAGTGGCCCTCCAGCGCTCCACCTCGATCCGTTACCCCGTGAGCGGCGCGAAAGAGAAGCAACTCTTCTCCGAACCGCAAGAACCAGAATGGACCGACGAGCAGTTGGCCGACCTGGAAGTGCAGAAGCAACAGTTCATCGATCAGATCCAACAACTGCGCCACGACGAGCGATCCTTCGAATCGGTGTCCGTCGGCGACGAACTGGCCGGCAATGTCCTCGGGCCGCACAGCTTGGCCAGCTTCACCACGGAATGGAGGGCGTTCCCCATGACCACCTGGGGGGCCACCGCCAAGGGACCCTCCACAGTGCGGGCCGAGGAGTTGGGTTACACCAAGGAGATGGCCGGTTTCGAGGGCGACCGGCGCATGGAACGAACCAATCCCGAGCTCACCGACGGCGCCTACTACGGCCCGTCGCGCGGCCATTTGCAGCCCCGCTGGGCACAGCACGTCGGCATGCCGCGCGGGTACGGATACGGCGCCTCGATGGGCGCCTGGATCATCGACTACGTGGCAGCATGGGCCGGCGAGTGGGGTTTCGTCACGCATTCCTCGGCGCAGTACCGCAACCCCGCGTTCACTGGTGATGCCACCTTCATCAGTGGCGCGGTGGTCGGCACGAAGGTGCTCCGCAAGGGCCGCCACCGCGTAGATGTCGCGGTCGAACTGCGCAATCAGGACCACACCATCATGGCCAAGGCGACGGTCGAGGTGGAGCTTCCCAGCACGAGCGGGCGTGGGCACGGATGAAGTTCACCTTGACCCACCCGATGGTCACCCACCCGTATCACCCGGAACTCGTGTCCGCCCGAGGAATCGCTGCAGTGGCCTCCGCCGCGGAGGCCGCTGGCTTCAACGGGTTCGGTTTCACCGACCACCCAGCCCCGTCGCAACGGTGGCTCAGCGCCGGCGGCCACGACGCACTGGATCCGTTCGTCGCGATGGCCTTCGCTGCCGCGCACACCACGACACTGCGCCTGATCCCGAACGTCGTCGTGCTGCCCTACCGGAACCCGTTGTTGGTGGCCAAAGCCGGGGCCACCCTCGACTTGTTGTCCGAAGGTCGTTTCACCCTTGCGGTCGGAGCCGGCTACCTCAAGGGCGAGTTCGCCGCCCTTGGGATCGAGCACGCCGAGCGCAACGAGCTCTTCGACGAGGCGATCGACGTCATCAAAGCGATCTGGACCACCGACGAGGTCTCCTTCGAGGGCCGTCACTTCAGTGCTCGCGGCATCACCGCTCACCCGCGCCCGATCAGCTCGCCGCACCCACCCATCTGGATCGGCGGCAACAGCGGCAGGGCCCGCCAACGCGTCGCTGAACGGGGCGACGGCTGGTGTCCGTTCCCGGCCCCGGCGCTGTTGGCACAAACGTCGCGCACTGTCGCGCTCGACTCGTTCGAACTGCTGGCCGAGGCGATCGACGACCTGCACCGTCGCCTAGAGGGCGCGGGGCGCGACCCTGCTTCGGTCGACATCTCCTTCTCCAACCCCGCCGGTGGTGCGCCGGGCTCCGACGACTTCGACTCTGCAACCCACCGAGCGGGCCTCGAACGACTGGCCGCGCTCGGCGTCACGTGGGTGTCGGTCGGCATCCCCGGCGACAGCGTGGCCCACGCGATCGAGGCAATTCAGCGGTACGGCGAGCTGGTCATCGCTTAGTCGACGGACTCGATTCAAGCCCGCTCCCGCGGCAGGCCCAGAGCGCGGCACAACGCGTCGCTGAACCCCGAGGCATTCGTGCGCGACCCGATCACCATCGCCGACGTGCTCGACGGCCCGATGATCGCCGACCTGCTGGGCAAGCCGGTCCGGATCCTCGGCCGCGGCTGAATCTCGATCCACCGACCTGGTACCGGGTATACGCAGACCGACCTAGTCGACACCAGAGGTGACAGCGTTCAGCCGGGCCAGATTGCGCTCACGCACGAAGGGTTTCGGCGGGCGGTGTGCGGCTGGCGCGGATGGCGGGGATGAGCCCGGCGATGGTGCCGGTGACGAGGCCGATGAGCGGGGCGGCGAGGATGGTGGTGGGGTTGATGGTGGTGGTCCAGCCGCGGCTGGCGGCGGTGGCGACGACGCCGAGCAGGCCGAGGCTGGCGCCGGTGATGCCGGCGGCGGTGCCGACGAGCGCGGCTTCGATGGTGATCTGGCGGCGGATGTGTGAGCGTTTGGCGCCGAATGCGCGGCGTAGGCCGATTTCGGCTCGTCGTTCGATGACGTTCAGCAGGGTGGCGTTGGCGATCGCGACGGTGCCGATCAGTAATGCCAGGCCGGAGAGGGCGAGGAACAGGCTGGTGACATCGCCGGAGATCTGGTTGCGCAGCCGTTTCGGATCCGGTGGGACGAGCGCTTGGAGGCGTTCGGGGTGGTCGGGTCGTAGCGCCAGCGGGGCCTGGCGGCCGGCGAGTTGCGCGGCGCCGGGTGCGGTGTCGATCAGCACCAGGTAGTTGGCGCCGCTGGCCTGCAGGTCGCGTTCAGCAGCGGATGCGGGGATGACGATGGAGAGCAGCAGGTCGGGGTTGCGTTGCACGTCGTCGATGATCCCGATGATCGTGTAGGCGATGTCGCCGATGAACACCACTGGCTGGTTGTCGACACGGGCGACACCGAGCTGCGCCGCTGCGGCGCGGCCGATGAGCGCGACTCGTTCGCCGCGGGTTTCGTGGAAGTCGTCGTAGATGCGGCCGACCTGTAACACCGGTAAGGCGGCCAGGATCGCGCCCGGTTGGGCGGCGATCACCGGGACCGCCGCACCCGAGTTGACCGGCCGGGCGGCCGTGGTGCGCGGTTGCAGGCTGCCGCTGTCAGCGACGGTGTAGTACAGGCCGGCATGGTTGATGCCGTTCAAGCGTTCCAACCGTGCCGCCACATCATCCGGGAACGGGTTGGTGCCGTCGGGTGCCGCGTCCTGGATGCGCACCTCGGTTGCTTTCAACGCGTCGAAACGCGACGACACCTGCGCCCGAGCCGTCTCAGCGAGACCGGACGTGGCGACGAACGCCCCCACACCCAGAATCGTGCCCAACGCTGTCAACAACGTCCGTACCGGTCGTTGAGTGATCGCTGCGACCGCTTCGCTGATCGTGTCGCGCCACGTCAACCGCGACCGCTCGACACTCACCCGACACCCACCGTCTCGCTGAGGACACCGTCGCGGATCTGCAGGTTGCGTTGCGCCCGGGCGGCGACACCAGCGTCGTGGGTGATCACCACCACCGTCATCCCCTCCGCATGCAACTCCTCGAGGGTGGTCAGGATCGCGTCGCTGTTGACCGTGTCCAGGTTGCCGGTCGGTTCATCACACAACACCAACGACGGCCGACGGATCAACGTGCGCGCGATCGCCACCCGCTGCTTCTCACCACCCGACAACTGCGAACACAACCCATGCATCCGCCCGGACAGCCCGACCCGCTCGATCACCTCCAACGCCCGCTCACGCCGCACCGCCTTCGCCGTGCCGTGATACAGCAGGCCGAGTTCGACGTTCTCCAACACCGTGCGGTAACCGATCAGATGGAACGCCTGGAACACGAACCCGATCTGGCGGGCACGCACACCAGCCCGATCATTGTCCGACAACCCAGCGACATCGACACCATCCAACAGATAGCGACCCGACGACGGGGTGTCCAACAACCCCAGCAGCGACAACAACGTCGTCTTCCCCGACCCCGACGGCCCGGTGATCGCCACGAACTCACCAGCACCCACCCGGAACGAACACGGCCGCAACGCAGCCACTTCCGGCGGACCACGGAACACCTTCGACAAACCCTCCACCACCACCACCGACTCGACCGCCGGCGGCACGGTGTCGGTCATCGGCCGACCACCACCAGATCACCGACGTGGAGCGTGCCCTTCACCACCGGCTCGACCGCGACGAAACCGTCCGCCGAAATCCCTGCGGTCACTGCCACATCCACCGGTGTCGTCGCGCCCGGTGCGAGCACCGACACCCGAGTTGACGTGTCAGCGGCCGACGACACCGCCGCCAACGGCACCACCAAGACGTCACCGTCACTAGCCGCCGCAGTGATCGTCACCCGCACATTCACATTCGTCAACGACGCCGGCAACGGCTCATCCGTCGCGATCGTCGCCACCCGACCCATCTGCCCCGACGCATCCACTGTCGCCGTCGTCGCAATCGTCGCCAAACGGCCCGCATAGATCGTGCCCGTCGTCTCGTCGAGCACCTCGACGCCCATCCCGACCCGCACCAAACCCTCGTCACCGGCACGAACCGCCGTAGTCACCAATAACTCACCAGCAGACAGCACCACCAGCCCCGACACATCACTCACGCCAGTGGCAGACCCAGCCACGATCGGACCAAGACGCGACACCGCAGACTGCACCCGCGCCGGAAACGTCGGCAGGAACACCAACTCACCAAACGCGACCGTGCTGCCATCAACCGGTTCGTAACCCGCCGCCTTGTAGAACGCCTTCACGTTCGCCTCCGTCGCCCGGTCGAACACACCATTCACCTCGCCACCGAAACCCAGCCGGAACAACGCCGCCTGCAACTGCCACACATCCGGACCCCACATACCCGGCCTCAACGACCGAAACACCGGGACATCACCCTGCACGACAAACACAGGACGACCCGACACCTCAATCACCACCGCACCCTCCACCACCTCAGAACCAGCCGCCGGCGGCAACCGAGTCACCACCCCGGCACCCTCCACCGACGACGGCACCACCACCGACAACGACACCACCGGACTCACATCCCCACGAACCACCACCGTCGACGCCAACACCCGCTCCTCCACCGGCACCGTGATCCACGACGCCACCGGCGCAGCCGCCCGCGACGCCGCCTGCTCCGGCGATTGCGTGTGCGCCCCCAGCCACCACGACCCCACCGACAACGAAACCAACACCGCAAGACCGATCAGCCACACTCGCTGTTTCCCGCGAGGAGATGAAATCACATTGGTCACTCTCTTGGTATATCACTGAAGTGTGGTCTTCTTGGCGCGCCGAACACATACGTGTCGACCCTCTTTTTGGGTGTGCCGCCAAGCACACATGCCGCGCAATCCGTCTCTGCCGTGTGACAATGGGCCTGTTGACACAAATACACCCAGAGCGTACCGTTCAGTGAACGGCGGGTTGCCTCGACCTTGCTGCGGACGAATGGAGTCCAAAATGCGTAGGGTTGCGCTTGTCCTGGTTCTTTAGCTTGGAGCGGGAAGCGTTGCTGCCAACGTCCCAACCGTCTCTGCAGATATCCAAGACTGTGCTACGAACCGCCACTGCCACTATCGTGATTCGTATTGGTACGGAGGACACATTAGCGGCATCGGTAACATCAATAGCTTCGTTGACTACGGTTTCAATGACGTAACATCGTCGATCATCAACGCCCGCGCCTTTCGGGTGTACTCGTACCAAAACATCAATCAAGGCGGCGCCAGCATCTGCACGTGTGGATACCACTTCTGGGAGGACCTGGCGAGTATCGGGTTCAACGACAAGATCAGTTCGGCTGCCAGTGGAAGCACCTATACGACGTGCCCGTGATCGGAACTCACAGCAAGTGCATCGGCGGTGAATGGTGACCCTGAAGATTGTTGTCGCGCTGGGCGCGGGTGCTCTTGCTGTTGCCTTGTCGGGATGCTCTGACACAGGTGACACTCATGGAAGTGGCGGAGTGCTGACATCGGAGTACAGCAACGGCTACTTAGGCTCGCCGATCGATGCCGTATTGCAGGCCGACGAAGGGTACCTTGCCCAGGAACAGGCCATCTATGACTTCAGGAAGTCATGTATGACAGACGCCGGATTCAAATTCAACGCTTCTCGGCCGTCGCTCAATAATCTCAATGAGGACCGATCTCCGCGGGTGACACCACTGTCGCTCGACAATGCACGGTCAGATGGATTTCGATCATTGATCACTCCCTCAGCAGATGATTCCCAAACACAGACGACCGAGTCCGCCGAATATTTCGCGACTCTACAGCGATGCACGGTCGCATCGCCTGCCTACCACGCCACGCAAAGCGATGAGTACGTCGCCCTGCAAAAGAAGTTCTACGAGCAGCTCTATGACTTCGAGGCGCGCTACAGCGCCGGCGCGGATCTGGCAGCGATCAACAAAGATTGGCGATCGTGCGTATCCAACGCTGGCTACGAGGGTGACACACCGGCTGCGGTCCTCGAAAGGTACAACGTGATCGATCCGGCGTTGCCGGTGACAGAAACGGAACGAGCCGCCGCTGTCACATACGCCTCGTGCCTCGACAGCGTCGGCTACATCATGAGGGAGGCCACGCTACGCATGGCTCTCGAGGCCGAGTTCGTCACGGAGAACGAGCAACTCATCAGCGAAATGCTGGCGGCCCGCTACGACAAATAGCAGCTCATCAGATCTTCGGGTGGGGTGAGTCCGTCGAGGAGTGACCAGTCCGGTCGGATGGTTCCATAGCAGCTGCCCGATGATCCTCGGACGCGGCTGAGTCCTACTCGCGCGGCAGGCCCAGCACTCGTTCAGCGATCAGGTTCTTCATTACTTCCGTCGTCCCCGCTGCGATGGTGGAGGCACGAGAGCGCAACAGCGCCGCCTCCTCATCGGGTGCTCCACCGGCCATCAACGCCGGTCCGGCCAGCACGGCTCGGGCCTCGGCGAGGCGGGCCTCACCCACACTCCAGGCCAGCTTGATCAGCTGCTGCTCCGGCCCGGGTGTACCGCCTTGCACCAGCGTGGAGAGGATCTTGCGCCCCACCAGGCCGATCAGCCGCCCATCGATGTAGCGCCGTATGAGCAGTTGCCGCTCGACTGCCGACAACGACGAGCTGGCCAGCGACGCCACCAGCGCCAGCACTTCGGCCTCGTGTCGCTGGGCGAACATCGCGATACCGGCGCGCTCGTGGGCGAGCGTGGAAGTGGTGACGTTCCACCCATCGTGCAACGGCCCCAGCAGGGCCGAACACGGCACGCGCACACCGTCGAAGTGCATCGAGGCGAACTCCGACTCGCCGTTCAACTGACGGATCGGGCGACGCTCGATACCCGGCAAGTGCAGCGGCACGAGCAGCGCCGAGATACCGCGATGTTTGGCGGCAGTCGGGTCGGTGCGCACCAGCAACTGGCAGTGCGTGGCGCGCAACCCGGCAGACGTCCACACCTTCTCACCGTCGATCACGAAGTCGTCACCGTCGACGACGGCCCGTGTGCGCAGGCTGGCGAGGTCGCTGCCGGCATCCGGCTCGCTGAACCCCTGGCACCAGATCTCGTCGCCGGACAAGATGCGCGGCAGGTGCGCCTTCTGCTCGTCGGTGCCCCACGCGGCCAGCGTCGGCCCGACGTTCTTGACACCGAGCGTGGACGCGATCATCGGCGTACCCGATGCGGCCATCACCAACTCGCATTCGATGCGATCGGCGGTGGAGAGCCCACGCCCACCGTGCTCGACCGGCCACGATGGCGCCACCCAGCCGCCCTCACCGAGGATCCGCTGCCACGCCATCTTCTCGTCCCATGTGCCCGGCGTGGCGCCGAGTAACCGGAACCGCGGGACCGCTTCGCACAGGAACTCGCTGAGTTCGGCGGCGGGCGCGCTCACGACGCGACGAACTGGAGCCGAAGCCCCAGCGCGGTCGCCGGCTCGACCCACAGCGAACGGTCGTCTGCGGAGGCGACGCCGATTCCGGCCGCCGCCAACTGCGCGGGCAACGCGGCGAAGTCGGGCACGGCCAGCGTGACGGAGTGGAAACGAGTGCTGCCCTGCGGCGCATCCAACGGCCCGCCGACGGCAGTCAGTCGCACGACGAAATCGCCGATCGACACGTCGACCGCGCCGTCAACCGCGCCGTCAACTGCGCTCTCGGCCGCAGCCGACACCACGCCGTCGAACGTGTAGCGCAGCGCCGCCACTGCAGCGTCCAGATCCGGCACCACCGTGTTCACCCGCACCACGGACGACACTGCGACCGAGCCCTGGCGTGGCGTCACCCCATTGCCGCGTCGCGGATCGCCCGGCAGCACGTCGTCGGTGTACTCCAGCAACATGCCCTCGGTGTGCTTCGGGTGCACGAAGAAGTGCCGACCCTCGATCTCCACGCCGACGATCTTGCACCCGTTGGCGCGCAGCAGGTTCTCGGTGCGCCACATGTCGGGGATCTCCCACGCCAACGACTGCACGCTGGGCCCGTTCGCCGCGAGATAGCGACCGATCACCCCGTCGGTCTGCGTGGAACCCAGCAGCACGATCGGCACACTCTGCAACCACATCACCGCGATCTGGCCGCCGTCGGCCTCGGACTCCACGGCACCATCGGCTTGCTGTGGAATCGGCAGCATCACAGCGCCCAGCACGTCCTCGAACCAGCGCACCGCAGCGGGAAGGTCGTGCACTGCGAACGCAATGCGGTGGCAGTTGCCCGGTTGCGTGACCGGCGCGGTGAGGTCGATCGCCACCGACTTAGGCCCGACGGAAGATCGGGGCCGCGATGTCGTCGGTGAGCGGACGGAAGTCCACCACGACGGGCATGTCGACGAAGCACTCGGCGGGCGGGCAGTCGACGATGTTGGTCATCAGCCGCGGGCCTTCCTCGAGCTGCACGACGGCGGCGATGTACGCGCCCCACGCATCGAACGGCGGCAGGTCGTTGCGGAAGATCGTGGAGTACGTGTACACCGTGCCCTTGCCGCTGCATTCCTTCCACACCACGTCCTCGCTCCAGCACGTGGGGCAGAACGGACGGGGGTAGTGATGCACTGCGTCGCATGCGTTGCACTGCTTGATCAGCAGCTTCCCATCGGCCGCGGCCTTCCAGTAGGGACGGGTCTCGTCCTCCACCGTCGGCAGTTCGCGATCGTGCGCCATGACAATTCCCCTTCGTGACAGGTGTGTCAGACGGTACCAGGCGCGCCAGTATTGGAGCCATGAGACCACTCCACGAACGCGGCCCCCTGTTTGAGGACTTCGAGATCGGTGGCACGATCCCGGCCCTCCCGCCGCTCACGCTCACCGAAGCGGACAACGCGCTGTACCGCGCCGTCACCGGCGACCAGCACCGCTTCGCCGCCGATGTGCCCGCCTACCGCGCCGCCGCCTACGGAACTGGACGCGGCACGGCACACGGCACGGGTTCGCTGGCCAACCCCGGCCTGGTGATGCAGGTGTCCATCGGCCAGACCACCAACGCCACCCGTCGCGCCATCGCCAACCTGTACTACCGCTCGGTGCGCGTCCTGCGCCCGGTGGAGATCGGCCAAACGCTCACCACCGTGGCCACCGTGCTCGGTCTGCGCGACGCTGCGGCCAAGGACGGCCAGCACCGCGGCAAGGTGTGGCTCGGCATCGAGACCCGCAGCGAGGACGGCATCGTCGCCCAGTACGAGCGGTGCGCACTCGTCGCCGGAACGATCTCGCCCGGGCATGCCAGCGACATTCCCGGGCCTTCCGACCCCACTCCCCTGGCCGATCTCGTCGGCCTCGTGCCGAACTGGGAGCTGTCGGGCCTGCCCGGCACCGAATGGCCCGAGGGCGAAACCCGCACCGACCCGCTCCGCGACCACATCGACCTCGCGGCACCGTTCGCGCGCATGACGTTCAACCAGGCCGCCGTGCACCGCGACCACACGTTGGGACCCGGCGGTCGTCGTCTCGTCTACGGCGGTCACGTGCAGGGTCTGGCGCAGGCCAGCCTCACCCGTCTGCTGCCCGGTTTGGCCACGATCGTCGCGTGGGATGGTTGCGACCACCTCGCCCCGGCGTTCGAGGGCGAAATGCTCGAGTTTCGCCACACCCTTGTCGAGCGCACACCCGTCGGCGGCGGCCACCTGATGCGCTTTGAAGTCGTCGGCGCCAGCGTCGCTGCTGATGCGACCACCAAGGATCTGTTGCGCTGGACACCGGTGGTCTGGGCGCCGTAGGCCCGCTCGCCGTCAGGCGTGCAACACCACCATGAACTGACCGCCACCGGCTTCCACCGTCACGCGTAGCTCCATGTCGCGCGCCAGCCGCGATACGCGATCAGCGAGCCATGCGGCCACTGCGTCGGCATCCGATCGCGACGGCGAACGGCCCACGACCGAGCGGCCGCCCTTGCGGCGCAATGACTCCACCGTCTCGATGATCGGCGCCGGGTCGGCGATGAACAGGTGATCGGGCCACTGGGCGACGGCCGCAACGGCACCCTTGCGTGTGTTGCAACCGCGGTGGGCAAGCCGTTCCTCGGCAGCGCCCTTGCTCTTGCTTTTCGCCTTGGTGATCACCTGATCGACGCTGGGACCACGCTGATCGTTCACCGACATACGCGGGTCAACCGGTTCGTCGCAGATCCAGCAGCGCCACTCGTCGCGCTCGGCCACATCTTCCAGTCTGCTCACCCGCTCACACTACGCTCCGCCCTGTCGCACGACGCAGTACTGATGAACCAGGGGGAAGATATGCAAGGTGGTCCGCGGATCAAGCATCTCGACGACGTACCGGTAGAGGAGATGCTGCGCTACCAGTTCGCCGACGGGCACACGGCCTCGATCTGGGAGAAGTGGATCGAGATGTCGCCGCGCTACTTCGCGTTCTGGAACAAGTGGGACCCGGGCGCGCTGAGCAACCACCACGGCCACACCGGTGACCACATCAACCTGATCCTCAAGGGCAGCATCCGCTGCGGCGACATCGTGTGCACCGCTGGTACGCACATCATGCTGGAGTGGGGCGACACGTTCGGCCCGTGGGAGGCCGGCCCCGAGGGGTGCGAGCTGTACGGCTTCATCGCCGGCGAAGGCTCACCGTTCACCGGTGATCAGCAGGTGTTCGACGATCTGCTCGCCGCCCGGGGCGCGACGATGGTGCCACTGCCGATGCCCACCCGCTTGCCGCCGTGGGTGATGTCGAAGTTCGGTGCCAACAAGGCCGTCAACTGGACGACCACCGACGGTCAGAAGTACTGACTCGTCCATGCGCATCGCCTATGCCGACGGTCCACTGGGACCGCGCAGCAACCCCGTCGACATCGCCGAGCTGATCGGGCACACCGGCCAGTTCGAGCTGTTCCTGGGGTGGATGATCGACCGGCCCGAGTGGCTGGCCAACCCGACGTTGACCGGCCGCACGTACATGGCCGGATTCGCAATGACGCGCGCCGTCGCTGAAGGCCGCTTCCAGGCGCTACCGATGCGCCTGTCGGCCGTGCCTGCGTTCATCGGCAACTGGCAACCCGATGTCGGCGTGGTCACCGGCGTCCGCCGCGGCGACGGGTACGCATTCACGTCGTCGGTGGGATACGCGGACTCGCTTGCTCTCGTGGCGAAGCAGGTCGTGGTGGAGGTCGATGAGGACGGCGAAGACCTCGGCGCGCCGCTGATTGTCGGCAACATCGTCGCCACGGTCCCGCGTCCGCCAGCACCGCCGGAAGCACCCGCGGCGCAGCGGCCCGGCGACGCGATCGACGCCCAGATCGGCGCCCACGTGGTGTCGCTGCTGCCGCACGACGCAACGCTGCAGTTCGGGCCCGGCGGCATCGGCGAGGCGATCGCCAACTCGCTCACCGAACCGGTGCGCATCTGGTCGGGCCTGGTCACCGATGCCATGGCCACGCTGGCCGATCGCAACCTGCTGAAGGCGCCCGCGGTCACGGCCTACACGTGGGGCGGCGATCCGGTGCGCCGACTGGCAGCGGCCGGATTGCTGGATCTGTGCAGTATCTCGCGCACACACGACCTCACGCAGGTCGCGGCGATCCCGCGCTTCGTCGGCTGCAACACGGCCTTGCAGATCGGCCTCGACGGCGCGATCAACCTCGAGCGTGTGAACGGCAAGGTCATCACCTCGGTCGGCGGCCATGCCGACTTCTGTGTGGCCGCGTCACGTTCGGTCGGGGGTATGTCAATCGTGTCGGTGCGCTCCACCAGCGCCAAGGGCGACAGCACGATCGTTCCCACGGTGGAGGTCGTCTCCACTCAGCGCAGCGACATCGGCCTGGTCATCACCGAACACGGCATCGCCGACCTACGCGGTGTCGACGACGCCGAACGCGGCCGACGTCTGGTCGCGGTGGCGGCGCCGGAACACCGTGACCGGCTGAGCGCTGCGCTTGGAGGGGCCCGATGAAAGCGGCCGTCTGGTACGGAGCGAAGGACATCCGCATCGAGGAGATCGCTACGCCCGAGCCCGGCCCCGGGGAAGTGCTGGTGGCGGTCTCCAGAAATGGCATCTGCGGCAGCGATCTGCACACGTACGTGGGCAGCGACACCGGTGGCGCCTCGATGCACGTACCCGGTGTGGTGCTGGGCCACGAGTTCGCTGGCACCGTACGCGAGGTGGGCGAAGGTGTCACCGATCTCGCCGTCGGCACCGCGGTCGCGGTCGCCCCGATGGAGTGGTGCGGCTCGTGCTACAGCTGCCATCACGCGTGGCCGCAGATGTGCCGCAAGCTCGCCCTGTACGGCGGCTACCGCCTGCCGCTGCACGGTGGCCTGGCGCCATTCGTCGCCGTCTCGCGCCGCTCGTGCTATCCCCTACCCGCTGGCCTCGGGGTGATCGAGGCCGCGCTCGCCGAGCCGATGGCCGTCGCCATGCACGCCGTGCGTCGCGGACCGTCCACACTGGGCGCCACCGTGCTCGTGTTGGGGGCCGGCCCCATCGGCCTTGGCGTGCTGCAGGCCGTGCGCGCCGGCGGCGCGCAGGCCACGATCGTCAGCGACCTCTCCCCTGCCCGCCGCGCTGCGGCCGCCACCTTGGGCGCCACCGCAGTGGTCGACCCCGTCAGCGGCGACCTACGCGCAGCCGTCCGCGACCTCACCCGCCCAGGTGTCGACATCGTGTTCGACACCACCGCCTCCAGCGTCGCGTTCAACCAAGGCATCGCACTCGTACGCCCGCGGGGCACGATCGTCAGCGTCGCCGGCTGGCAGGAACAGGCCCGCGTCGACATGGGCCGAGCGATGGTCAACGAGATCGACATTCGCTACTCGATGACCTACGAACCCGAGACCGACTTCCCGGCCACGCTGGCGATGCTGGCCGGCGGAGGGTTCGATACGGCGACGATGATCAGCGACCACATCCCGCTGGAACGCCTCGTCGACGATGGTCTGGAGGAGTTGCTCCACCACGGCGACCAACACATCAAGATCCTGGTCGACCCCAGCTAAACTGGGGGCTTATGGGACTCATTGTGTTGGTTGCCGGCGGCTATCGATCCGGCAGCACCCTGCAGTACAACCTGCTCGGCGAGTACCTGGAACGCAGCGGGCGCGGCCGGCGCATCGGATACATCCTCCCCGACGATGCCGAAGCGGCAGCCGCTGAGGTGGCCAATGAGCCAGGGATCGCCGTCACGAAGTGCCACCACCTGGCCACCGGGTTTCGCGAGTTCGACGACGAGGCAGCCTGGGGAACGATTGTGCGTCGCGGCGCTGCAGTTGCACTCACCACCACGAGGGCCCAGCCCGACGTCGAGCGTTCGATGTGCCGCAAGTTCGATCTTGCACCCGATGGCCTGCACGAGTCGCTGCTCTGGCGCGAGAACGAGGCGAACATCGCCGCCTGGAGCGAACTGCAACTGTTGAACCAGACCTATGCGGAGCTCACCGAGACACCCAAGGTGGCACTCACCAGGCTGCTGGACGTACTCGCTCTCCCTATCGAGCGCCGGGCGCTGAGGGGCGCTGCTCGCGCCACGCATCCCCGGCGAGCGCGTCGCCAGCAGAAGCGAGTCCCGAACGGTCAGTACGACCCCGTCACGCTGCTGCACTGGGACCACATCGCCCCCTGACCCCAGCTAACTCCACCCGGCTCTGGTCCCACAGACACCTCGGGCTCCCGAGGCCAATGTGGGACAAGAACGCCGAGGTGGCGCGATTGCGGCCGCCTGATTCAGAAGGTGGTGCCGCCGTCGATGTTGATCAAGGCACCGGTGAGGTAGCCGGCGCGAGGTGACAGCAGGAACGCGATGAGGTCGCCGACCTCCTCGGGCTTGCCCGGGCGGCCCAGTGCGATGTCGAGGTGCCACTCCTCCACCATCACCCGCTCGAGCGCTTCCTCGTACGGGATGCCCTTGGCCTGCGACACCACCTTGCGGAGTTCCGTGAGCGCCGACGTCTCGATTGCGCCCGGGGCGATGCAGTTGGCGCGCACACCCTGTTTGCCGTAGTGACGGGCGATGCCCTTGGTGAAGGCCGCGACCGCAGCCTTCATCGAGGTGTACGGCAGACGGGCGATCTCGGGCCCACGGATGGAGAACGCCGAAGTGGTGACGACAGTGCCCTTCGCCTCGATGAGGTGGGGCAGGGCCGCCTCGACCGTGCGGGTGGTGCCCAGCAGCACATCGGTCAGCACTTCCACCCAGCGCGAATCGGAGATGTCGAAGTGTTCGTGGCCGATGAGCCCGGTGGTGACCGCCACACCATCCAGCCGACCAAACGTCTCAACAGCCTGGGCCACGGCGCCGGCCGCGCCGCACGGTGCCGACACGTCGAAGATCGCGGCCTGCGCCGCTGTCGCCCCAGCTGCCAGCAGTTGCTGCGCGGCGTCGTCAGCGCGCGCGTGATCGCGACCGACCACCGTCAGCGACGCGCCGTCGGCGGCGAGCGCCAACGCTCCTGCCAAGCCCATACCGCCCGTGCCACCGGCGATGAGATACGCCTTGTCATCGACGCGAAGATCCATTGCCCCAACCCCCTCGAAACGGCGCCCCTCTGACGCCCGTGTCAGAATGTACGCCATGGGGGAACACGGACGCTTTGCCGCGGGAGACACGATGTGGGCACTGTTCGCCGATCGGGTGCGACGCACACCGGACGCGTTCATGTTCGGCGACGAACACGGGCGCCGGTTCACGTGCGCCGAGAGTTTGGCCTGGGCGGAACGCGTGGCCGCGGGCTTCCACGCAATGGGCGTCGACGAGCGCACCGTCGTGTCCTGGCAACTCCCCACACGCATCGAGACGGTGATCATCTCGCTCGCGCTCTCCCGCATCGGCGCAGTACAGAACCCGATCATCGCGCTCTACCGCGAGCGCGAAGTTGGCGCGCTGCTGCGAATCGCACGGACCAACCTGTTGCTCGTACCGGGTGTGTGGAAGGGCTTCGACTATGCCGAGATGGCTGCGCTGCTGCAGGCCAGAGCGATGGCGAACGGCCGCCCCACGTTCGACATCATGCTCACCGACGAAGGTCTTCCTGACGGCGACCCTGCCACCCTGCCGGCAGCACCCGCCGACCCCGACATCGTGAAGTGGCTGTACAGCACCTCGGGCACCACCAGTGAACCGAAGGCCGTGCGCCACAGCGATGGTTCGCTGATCTCCGCTGGCACCGGTATCGCCAAGATGTTGCAGCCCGGTCTGGACGACATCGCTGCGCTGGCATATCCCTACGCTCACATCGGCGGCGCCGACCATCTGGTGATGGCGATGCGCAACGGGATGGCCACTGTCTCCGTCGAGCAGTTCACCCCGGCTGCCAGTTTCCCGCTGTTCGCCGACTACGGCGTCACCGTGTTCGGTGGTGGCACCGCCCACTACCTCGCACTGATCAACGACCAGGCCGAGCACCCCGACCGGCTCACACTGCCGCACCTGCGGCAGTTCACCGGGGGCGGCGCACCGAAACCGCCGGAACTGTTCTGGCGCATGCTCGAGCAGACTCGCGGCGTTCGCATCCGCCACGGGTACGGCATGACCGAGTGCCCGATGATCGCCAACGGGTCAGCCGACGACACCGACGAACAGCTCGCCAACACTGACGGCGCACCGGTGGAGGGCTGCGAAATTCTCATCGTCGACGAGTTCGAGCAGCCGGTGCCCGCCGGAGTCGACGGCGATATCTGCGTGCGTGGCCCGATGCTGTTCAAGGGGTATCTCAACGAGGGTGCCGACGCTGAAGCCTTCCGCCCCGATGGGTTCTTCCGCACCGGCGACCGAGGCCACCTGCGCGCTGACGGGCACATCGTGCTCACCGGCCGCACGAAGGAACTGATCATCCGCAAGGGCGAGAACATCAGCCCGCGTGAGATCGAAGATGTCCTCATGTCGCATCCCGCCGTGGGTGCCATCGCGGTCATCGGCCTTCCCGACGATGCCCGCGGCGAGCGCGTGTGCGCAGTCATCGAGACCGCACCTGGCGCTGCGCCGATCACCTTCCAAGAGATGTCCGAGCACTGCCGAGCCGCAGGCTTGATGACACAAAAAATCCCCGAGCAGCTGGAGGTCATCGACGTGCTGCCACGTAACCCAACATTGAAAATCCTCAAGCGCGTCCTCGTGGAGCAGTTCCGATGAGCGCCGCGAACTGGTGGGCCGAACGTAGCGATCTCGACGGCCGCGTTGCGGTCCTCACGGGGGGCGCAGGCGGCCTGGGCGAAATGATGACCCTCGACCTGCAGGCCAACGGCTGCAAAGTGGCCGTCGTCGACCGCGACACCGAAGCGATCGACACGCTCACCGCCGAACTCACACGGCGCGGAGCGGACTTCATCGTCCACGTCGGCGACGCTCGCGAACCGGAGGTGCTGGACACGTTGTTCGCTGCCGTAACCGAGCGTTGGGCCCGCCTCGACATCCTCGTGAACGTCGTCGGCGGCACGTTCAAGGCGCCGTTCGAAGGCAGTACTCCCAAGGCCTGGGACACACTCTTGCGCACCAACCTGATGCATGTACTGCACGCCACCTCGCGCTCCATCCCGGCGATCAAGGCCGGCGGCCGCGGTGGCAGCATCATCAACATCACCACCATCGAGGGCTACCGCGGCGCACCGAACTTCGCCGTGTACTCCGCAGCCAAGGCCGCCGTAGCGCAGTTCAGCCGCTCGCTCTCGTTGGAACTGGCCGCCGACGGCATTCGCGTGAACTGCGTGGCGCCCGACCTCGCCCCCACCCCGGGGATGAAGAAGATCAGCGCCGGCGTGGAAAACTCGATGAACTACCCGCTTGGCCAGCAGGTGGCCATCCCGATGGGCCGCGCGGGCACGATGACCGACATCTCCGACGTGGTGGTGTTCCTGGCATCGGGCCTGTCGAAGTACATCACCGGCAGCACACTGCATCCGGATGGCGGCACGTTCACGTCGTCGGGTTGGTTCAACTGGCCCGGATCCGGCTACGACAACACGCTGCCGATGGACGTGATGCACTACCTCGAACAGCGCGACGCATGACCGGCGAACTGCGCTTCGACGGTCGCACGGCAGTGGTCACTGGTGCCGGAGCGGGCCTCGGCCGTTCGCACGCGATGCTGCTGGCGTCTCGCGGCGCAAACGTCGTGGTCAACGACCTCCATGCCGACGCGGCGCAGGGCGTGGCGGCGGAGATCACTGCCGCCGGTGGAACCGCCATCGCTCATGCAGCCGACATCTCACAGCCCGACGGTGCCACCGGCCTCGTACAGACCGCCCTCGATGCGTGGGGACGCATCGACATCGTGATCAACAATGCCGGTCTGCTGCAGCCCACCGACTTTGCGGACATGACACCGGAGATCTTCGACCGGGCCTACGCGGTGAACCTGCGCGCCTCGTTCCTCGTGACACACGCGGCGTGGAAACCAATGGTGGCCCAGGGCTACGGACGGGTGGTGCACACCTCGTCGAACTCCGGTCTGCTCGGTATCGGCGGCAGCACAGGCTATGCGTCGGCAAAGGCCGGCCTGTGGGGTTTCACCCGCAGCCTGTCGTTGGAGGCCGCGCCGCTGGGCATCCATGTGAACGCCATCGGCCCGATCGCCTTTACAGCAATGGCCCGCACCTCCCGAGTTGCACCACCGGCTTGGAAGAGCGGCGAGGGCGATGCCTGGTCGAGACGCCTCGATGTCGCACTCGTCTCCCCCGCCGTCGCGTGGCTGGCGCACGAAGAATGCGCGATGAACGGTCAGGTGCTCAGCGTGGCGGCCGGCCGCGTCGCCCGCTATGTGATGGGTCTCAACCACGGCTTCGTTCGAGACGCACTCACGATGGAAGATGTTCGCGATCACGACGAGTTGTTGCAGCACGGGGAACCCACAGAGTTCCCCGCGAAGGCCAACGAGGAGAGCAGTGCGCTCTATCGTCGAGTGATGCCTCGTTCGGAACCCCGCAAATAGAACTTGACAGATGTGTCGACTACAGTTCGACGGCCGCCACGTCCATAGGGAGATCCCATGCAGTTCATGTTCCAGTACCCGGATTTCCACGGGACCAACGGCAGCATGCTCGACGCCGGCCCGGTCACCGACGTCGCCAAGACCTGTGAGGACGCCGGCTGGAACGGCATCTCCTTCACCGAACACCCGGCCCCTGGCGCCAAGTGGCTTGATGCCGGCGGCCACCAGACGCTCGACCCGTTCGTGGCGTTGGGCGCCGCCGCGGCCGTCACCAACCGCATCAAGTTGCTCACGTACCTCACCGTCGTGCCCTACCGCAACCCGCTGATGCTGGCGAAGTCGGCAGCCACGGTCGACCTGATCTCCAATGGCCGCATGATCCTGGGTACCGGCACCGGTTACTTGAAGGGTGAGTACCGCGCGCTCGGCGTGGACATCGAAGAACGCAACACGCTGTTCGACGAGGCACTCGATGTGCTGCCCCTCCACTGGAGCGGCGAGCCGTTCAGCTACGAGGGCACCCATTTCAGCGCACGCGACGTGATCGCCCGACCCGCCCCGGTGCAGCGACCGATCCCGATCTGGATCGGCGGCAATGCCAAGCTCACGTTGCGCCGCGTCGGCGAGCGCGCACAAGGTTGGATGCCGCTGCTCGGTGACGAAGCGCTGGCCAAGACCACCCGCAGCCCGCAGCTCGCCAGTATCGACGCGATCAGCGAGCGCCTCGAGTTGCTGAAGGAGTACGCCGGCGATCGCTTCGCCTCGCTCGACCTCGTCGTGCCGTACCTCGACCAGTCGGTGTTCGAGCCGCAGGTTGATTCGAACAAACACCGCGAGCAGTTCGCCCAGATCCGCGAGCTCGGCGCAACATGGGTGGTCATTCCCGGCCCGATCGGCAACGCGCCTCTCGCCCAACACTTCCTCGAAGCCTTCGCTGCGGAGTACATCAGCAGATGACCGTCGCTCCCGACACCAACCCGGCCAGCCAGCTCTCGTCCGAGATGTTCGAGTCGCCCACCGCCTATGCCGCTGCGCTCGAAGCATTCCTGTCCACCGACGAGCGGGCCACGCCCTATCTCGGCTACCGCCCGCACAGCCTGGAAGACAGCGCTGCGCACCTCACCGGCCTGCAGGCGCTGCTGTTCGACACCGGTTGGTCACGGCTGGGCTGGCCCGAGAGCGCCGGCGGACTCGGCGGCGACCCTCGGTTCCGCGCGGCGATGTTCCAGACCCTCTGGAACCTCGACATACCGATCCCCGAGCCGTTCACCACACTCGAGATCCTGGTACCCGTGCTGTTGGTGTTCGCCCCGCACCTCTCGGATGCGCTGCTGCCCGGCCTGCTACGTGGCGACGACAAGTGGGCGCAGGCGTTCAGCGAACCCGATGCCGGCAGCGACCTGGCATCGCTGCGCACGAAGATGGAACCCGACGGTGACGGCTTCCGGCTCAGCGGCCAGAAGGTGTGGAGCACGTTCGGCCATCTGTCGCAGCGTTCCGTGCTGCTGGCCCGCTCGGGCGGCCCCGGACACAAGGGGTTGACGATGGTGTTGGTCGATCTCGACCAGCCCGGTATCGAAGTACGGCCGATCCGCGCCGAGGACGGAGAGAACCACTTCTCGGAGATCTTCCTCGACAACGCGTGGGTTCCCGCCGACCGTGTCATCGGCACGCTCGGCCAGGGTTGGGCGATCGCGATGTACATGCTCCAGTGGGAACGTGGCGCGTGGGGTTGGCTGCAGCAGGGTCGCTTCCATCAGCGTTTGCAGCAGGCAGTCGAGCTGGGCACACCGAATCCGGAGTTCGCCCAACAGCTGGGTCACGCCTACGCACTGGCCGCGGCGCTGCGACTCACCACCAAGCAGACCGTCGAGCGACTCGCCCGTGAGGAGCAGTTGGGGCCGGAAGTCTCGGTCGACAAGTTGCTGCTGATCGATGCCGAGCTGGCCACATGGGACGCCATCCGCGCGTACCTCGGGCCGCGTTTCGAGGTCGACGACACGCTGCAGTGGCTGCGCCACGAGTACCTCTTCAGCCGTGCGGCCCCGATCTACGGCGGCTCGCAGGAGATCCAACGCACTCTCGTCGCCCAGCGCGTGCTGGGCATGCCCCGCGACTGAACGACGCAGGAACGACTGACACCATGATGGACAACGACACCCTCGACATGCTGCGCACCAGCCTTCGCCACGTGCTGACGGAAGCGACGAATGTGCCGCTCGCCGACCGCCTTGGCGAACTTGGTTGGGACGAGGTCGTGGCCGACGACCCGGTCACCGCGCTGCACACCCTGTTCACCCTGAAGGGCGACACGGTGTCCTCGGCCGATGCGCTCGGCCCGCGCCTCGCGGCTGCCTTGGCCGACGCGCTCGGCGACCCACAGCTGACCACTGCGACGGTCGGCATGGAATCGCCGTTCGGCCCGTCGTCGCTCACCGACGGTTCGCTCACGGTCGACGCCGTGGTGTTCACGCCGCCGTCCGACAACCCCGTCGTGGTGCGAGTCGATGGCGAGCATCTCGCGGTGGTCGTTGGCAGCGCCCTCACGTGCACGCGTCTCACCACTACCGACGGGGAACTAGCCCAGTTCCGGCTCACCGGCACCGTGCCGGCGTCGCAGGTGCAGTGCATCGAGGGTGCCACCGCGTCGATCGCCTGGAGCGCGATGGTCACCCATGGTCGCTGGCTTTTGGCCTGCGAACTGGTCGGCATCGCCCAGCACGTCACCGACTCGGCGGCGCAGTACACCGGCGAACGCATTCAGTACGGCAAGCCGATCGGCACCTTCCAGGCGCTGCAACACCGCATCGCCACCGCGCATGTGCTGGTCGTCGGCGCTGCCCGTCTCGCCGAGCACGCTGGCCACAGCGGTGACGAATGGTCGGCACTCGTGGCCAAGGCCGTCGCCGGGCAGGCAGCCGAGACGGCGTGCACCCAGGCGCAGCAGTGCTACGGCGCGATCGGTTTCACCTGGGAACACGAGTTCCACCACTACCTTCGCCGCACGTATGTGCTCGACCGGTTGCTGGGCGACTGGCGCAGTCTCGAGCGTGAGATCGGCAACGAGTTGATGAACTCGCGGCACGTACCGAAGATCGGCATGCTCTGACCCACCATGGATCTCAGCTACTCCCCCGAGGCTGAGGCCTACCGCGCCAAGGTGCGGGCGTTCTTGGCCGCCAACCTGCCCGCCGATTGGCAGGGTCTTGGCGCGCTCGCCGGCGATGAGGCCGAAGAGTGGGCCGACCGCTGGCGCGATGTGATGGCCAAGAACGGCTTCCTCGGCATCACCTGGCCCAAGGAGTACGGCGGCCAAGGACTGACCAAGCTCGAGCAGGTCGTGCTCGGTGAGGAACTGGCCCGCGCTCGTGTGCCGCAGTACCGCGCTGTCGACACGACGAATATCAAGATGCTCGGCAACACGCTGGTGAAGTGGGGCACTGAGGAACAGAAGCAGAAGTACCTGCCGCGCATCCTCTCTGGCGAGGACACGTGGGTGCAGGGTTACAGCGAGCCTGAGGCCGGCAGCGACCTGGCCAGCGTGCACTTGAAGGCCGAACTCGACGGCGACGAGTGGGTGCTGAACGGCCAGAAGATCTGGACCTCGCGGGGTATGGAAGGGACGGCCATCTTTCTGTTGGCCCGCACCGACAAGACCGCCGCCAAGCATCGCGGCATCACGTTCATGCTCTGCTCGATCCCCACGCCGGGCCTGGAGGTGCGCCCGATCCGCACGCTCACCGGCGTCGAGGAGTTCTGCGAGGTGTTCCTCACCGACGTGCGCATTCCTGTAGCGAACGTCGTCGGCCCGGTCAACGAGGGCTGGAAGGTGGCGAACAGCCTGCTCGGCCTGGAGCGCGGCGAAGAGGCTGCCACCAACCCGATCTACTTCAAGGCCGAACTCGAGCGCGTCATCCAACTCGCGCGCGACAAGGGCCGAATCAACGACCCGATCATCCGCGACCGACTGGCCTGGTGCCACATGAAGGTCGAGATGATGCGCTTCCTCGGCTACCGCATCCTCACCGCCGTGCTGCGTGACGGCGCGCTCGGTCCCGAGGCCAGTATCTCCAAGCTGTTCTGGAGCGAGTATCACCAGGTGCTCGCCGACCTGGCGATGGAGCTCCTCGGCCCGGAGGCCACCGTGCGTGAGGGTCGTCGCCCGTACAAGCACTACCGCGCCGACGAACCCGGTGCGGCGAACAGCTCGAACTCGTGGATCGACGTGTTCCTGATGAACGCCCGCAGCGGCACCGTCTACGCCGGTACGTCGGAGATCCAACGCAACATCCTGGCGGAGAACATCCTCGGGTTACCGAAGGAACCGCAGACCAACTCGTGAGTGGCGGCGCACAGCAGGGTTCCGCACTCGGCGCGCTCAAGCACCGCGACTTCCGGCTGATCGCCGTTGGCAACATGGTGTCCCAGTTAGGTTTCTGGGGGCAGTACGTCGCCGTCGGCTGGACGGCCCGCGAACTCACCAACTCCGACTTTCTCGTCACGGTCGCATTCGGCGCACAGTGGCTGCCGGCACTGTTGCTCGGCTCATTCGCCGGCGTTGCTGCCGATCGTTACGACCGACGCAAGTTGGTGCTGTGGGGCAACATGGCGATGGTGTTGCCGCCGGCCGTGATCGGTGTGCTGATCATGACGCATCACATCGCACTGTGGTCGCTGATCATGTTGGTGTTGCTCGGCGGTGCCGGCCAGGCCTTCACCAGCCCGGCCACCGCTGCGTTCGTGCCCGCCCTCGTACCAGTGGACGACCTGCACTCTGCCGTCTCGCTGAACGCTGGCATGTCGAACTCCACGCGCGTCATCGGCCCCACCATTGCCGGAGGGATCATCGCCGCATGGGGTGTCGCGTGGGGTTTCCACATCAATGCGATCAGCTTCTTCGCCGTGTCCGCCGCATGTGTGTTCGTGCGCGCTCGGCCCGTACGCGTGCAGCGCCCACACACCAGCGTGGGCGCCGATCTTCGGTCCGGCATCGACTACGTACGCCGCAATCCTGCGGTCACCCGACTGCTGCTGTTCATCGGCTTCGAGGGGTTCTGGGTGATGCACTCGGCCCTGATGCCGATCTTCGCCCGCGATGTGCTGCATGGCAGTGCCTCGACATACGGCCTGCTGTCGTCCGGGCCCGGCATCGGCTTCCTCATCGCGGCCGTACTCACGACGATGCTCACCGCCGCTCACCACCGTCGAGTGGCGCTGCGCGTGGGTTCCTTCGGCTGCACGGCCTCGATACTGCTCATCGCATGGTCACGTCACGTGGGGCTCACCGTCGCTGCGCTCGGCATGTTCGGCGTGTGCTGGATGACGCTGCAGACGATCATCATGACGATGATCATTGCAGCCACGGACGACCAATACCGGGGCCGCGTGATGGGGCTCTACGCGATGGTGGCGACAGGTGTGTTCCCGATCAACTCGGTGCTCGCCGGCCTGCTGTCCGAATGGCTCACTGCGCCCGGCACCGTCTACCTGTGCGGTGTCGCGATGCTGGTGTTCAATCTCGTGTTCTTCGCTGGCGGCAGTATGCAGATCATCCAGCGCGGCACCGACCACCCGCCCGCAGCGGCGGCCGCCGCCGATGCCTGACGTGTCCAGGAAACCCAAGGCCAGGCCGCTCGGCGCGCTCAAGCACCGCGACTTCCGTCTCATCGCGATCGGCAACATGGTGTCGCAGATGGGGTTCTGGGGGCAGTACGTCGGCGTGGGCTGGGTGGCCAAGAAGGTGCTGCACGGCTCGAACTTCTTCGTCACCCTCTCCTTCGCGGCGCAGTGGCTCCCGGCGCTGCTGTTGTCGTCCGTCGCCGGCGTCATCGCCGATCGCTACAACCGCCGCCTGATCGTGTTCTGGGGCAACATCGCGATGGTGCTGCCGCCCACGGCCCTGGCGCTGCTCATCCAGACGCATCACATCACCAAGGCGAATCTGCTCGCGCTGGTCCTCGCCACCGGTGTCGGGCAGGCGTTCACGCAGCCCGCCGCTTCCGCCCTCGTGCCGGCACTGGTGCCGACGCACGACCTGCACTCTGCGATCGCCCTCAACGCCGGAATGATCAACGCGACCCGCATCATCGGCCCGTCGATGTTCGGCGTCGTGATCACCACGGTCGGCCCTGCGTGGGGGTTCCACGCGAACGCGGTGAGCTATCTCGCCGTGTCGGCCGCGTGCCTGTTCGTACGCGCCCGTCCACCGCGTCCCGAACCGTCCGGGCACAGCATGCTGCACGAGTTGCGGCTCGGTGTGGCCTACGCCCGCCGCCAACGCGCAGTGATGTTGTTGATGATGCTGATGGGCACCATCGCGTTCTGGAACATGCACCCGTCGATGCTGCCCATCTGGGCATCCGACGTGCTGCACGGCAATGCCGCCACTTACGGCCTGCTCGCCGCGGCACCCGGTTTCGGAATGGTCGCCGCCGCGGTCCTCACCACGTCGCTCGCCTCCGAGCGGCAGCGGCGGGCAATGTTGGGCATCAGTTCGCTGATGGTGTCGTTGTCACTGATTGGGTTCGCGCTGTCGCGCATCACCGTGCTGTCACTGGTGTTCCTCGGCATCTGGGGCATGTTCTTCATGACGGTCACCACACTGGTCACCACGCTGCTGGTCGCTGCCAGCGACGACGAGTACCGCGGTCGCGTGATGGGCCTGCTGGCGGTGTTCCAGGTCGGCGTCTACCCGATCAACTCGGTACTCGCCGGCGTGTCCTCCACCGTGTTCAGCGCACCCACCACGGTGCTGATCTGCGCCGGCATCGTGTTGTGCTTCACGCTGTGGTTCTTCACCAAGCAGCACATGCGCGAACTGCGCGACGGCACCGAGCACAAGGGCCGCGCCGCGCTCACCATCGCCACCCCCGCCGTGTAGGGTCTCGATAGTCCGGCGCGTCGGCGTCCGACGAGGAGGTCAGGCCGTGGGGGCACTTGACGGGCGCGTGGCGATCATCACCGGCGCAGCCAGCGGCATCGGGCGCGAGTACGCGCGGTTGTTCAGCCGCGAGGGAGCATCGGTCGTGGCCGTCGATCTGCACGCACCGGAGGCACTCGTCGCCGAACTGGTCGACGCAGGCGGGCGGGCACTCGCCGTCGGCGGAGATGTCTCGAGCTGGGACGACGCCCACCGCTTCGTCAGCGCGACCGTGGATGCCTTCGGCGACCTCCATGTCGTGGTGAACAACGCCGGCGGTGGGCCATTGGCCCTCATGTCGAACATGACCGAGCAGCAGTGGGACGACCAGATCCGCGTGAACCTCAAAGGCAACTTCTGCTGCACGCGGGCAGCCGTCGACTACTGGCTCGGACGACGCGACGCAAGCCACGAGGTGAAGGCCTCCGTGATCAACACCACGTCCGGCGCCGGCCTGTTCGGCAATCCCGAGTCCTCCGCCTACGGTGCGGCGAAGGCCGGTGCTGCGGCGTTCACCGTGATCGCCGCTCTGGAACTCCGCGGGAGCGGCATCCGCGTGAACGCGGTCGCTCCGGCGGCGCGCACACCTACGTCGGGCGAAGGCACCGACGACGTCGTCGCCCGCTTCATGCGTGCCCCGGACGACCCCAGCGAGTTCGACCAGTGGCACCCGGGCAACATCAGCCCGATCGTCGGGTATCTGGCGACTGCCGACTGCCCGATCACCGGCGAGGTGTTCCATGCCCGCGGCGGCGTGGTCGGCCACTTCGAGGGCTGGACGATCGGCGGCACACTGGAGATCGGACGGCGGTGGACGATCGCCGAGATCGCCGAGCAACTGCCCGCCGTTCTGGCTGCCGCCCCCAGCCGCGACAACGCCGGGGGTGCAGCGTACGCGTCGCTCCGCAACGCGCTGCGTACCGATCGCTTGGGCCCGGACGAGGCGGGGCCGGCATGACCAGTGCATTGACGGGCCCGCTGACCGGCAGGGTCGCGATCGTCACCGGCGCCGGTGGAGGCATCGGACGCGAGCATGCGCTCGCGCTGGCGGCCGCAGGTGCCGAGGTCGTCGTCAACGACCTCGGCGTCGACCTCGACGGCACCGGCGGCTCGGCCGAACATGCCGAGCGCGTCGTCGCCGAGATCACGGCGCTCGGCGGCACGGCCGTCGCCAACGCGGACTCGGTCGCCGACTTCGACGGTGCGGGCCGCATCGTCGCTTCGGCCATCGACGCGTTCGGCCGACTCGACATCCTGGTCAACAACGCCAGCGTCTTCCGCGACGGCCCGTTCACGACCATGACCCCGCAGGACTTCGCCGCCGACGTGGCGGTGCACCTGTTCGGCACGTTCCACATGTGCAAGCACGCCCTGCCGCAGATGGTGCTGCAGGGCTCGGGTCGTGTGATCAACACCACCTCCAGCGCCTGGTACTCCGGCGTCGGCTATGCCGCCTACGCTGCGGTCAAGGGCGGCATCACCTCGATGACTTACGATCTCGCCGAGGAGTTCCGTCACCTCGGCATCACGGTCAACGCGATCGCTCCGGGTGCACTCACCGAGCACCGCGCGGTCAACGGCATCGCGTGGATGGAGAAGATCACCGCTGCGGGCATCGCCCTCGTTGCCGGCCCTCCGGCACCTGAGGCGCTCGGCGCAGAGTTCGTGCCACCGATCGTGGTGTTCCTCGCCTCCGACGAGGCCGGCGCGGTCACCGGCAAGATCTTCGAGGCGATCGCCGGATCGGTCGGTGTCTTCTCCCGGCCCGACGTGGTCGCCCGGGTCATGAAGGATCCCGCACTCGGACCGTGGACGCAGGCCGAACTGCGCGCAGCCCTACCCAACACGATTCTCCCCGAACTGAACCAGTAGCCCCGAGAAGAAGGAGCGCCATGCGCATCGAACCGATCCCCTACGACGAACTCGACCCCGAACTGCACGAGCGGTACGAGGCCGGCCGGGCCACCGGCATGTACTCGATGACCACACCGCTGCAGATCTTCGCCTACGCAAAGACCCAGGCGATCGCCGGCGACGAGCAGTACAAACTCACGTTCAAGCAGGGTTTGCTCGGCCCGCGCATGGAGGAGCTGATCCGTATCTCCAGCGCGCAGTACAACGGCTGCGGTCCGTGCAGCTCGTCGCGCAAGGACGACACGATCAGCGACACCGATGTCGCGTGCATGCTCACCAACCTCGACGACCCCACCTACAGCGAGCGCGAGCGACGGGCGCTGCGGTTCGTGCGTCTGATGTGCGTCGATCACCACGCGATCGACGACGAGATGCTGCGTTCGCTGGGCGAGGTGTTCACCACGGCCGAGATCGTCGAACTCGGCCAGGTCACCGCCCGCTTCATCGGTTCGCATCGGTGGATGCACGTGCTCGACATCTTCAGCACCGACGAGCCGGTGCTGCGTTACGACCCGGCCCAGGTGAACGCCCGCTTCGACGACATCGCGATCGCTGCCGACTGAGAAGCGGTCCGCACTCTCCGGTGATGGCGAGAGCGGCGCCCCATCGCCAGCGCCTGAACTACTCCCAGCGCCTGAACTACTCCCAGAGGAAGTGCGGTTCGCGCTTCTCGAGGAACGCGATGCGCGCCTCGTCACTGTCGGCGTGGCGCTTCACTCGGCCGGTGTAGTCCTGCTCGAGGCGGTAGCCCTCCTTGAGGTTCATCGGCTCGACGCGGTTGGCCGACTCCTTGGCCAGGCGCACGGCGATCGGGCTCTTCTTGGAGATCGGACGGGCGATCTTCAGCGCCGCTTCCAACAACTGCTCGGCGGGCACCACGGCCTCCAGCGAACCGCGTCGGTACAACTCGTCGGCGCCGACGAACTCGCCAGTGAGGAACATCCGCTTGGCCAGGTAATGGCCGACGAAGCGCTGAGCGTGACGCACACCACCGAGCACGCCAACGTTGATCTCGGTGAGTGCGAACGTGGCTGTGTCGGCGGCCACCACCAGGTCGCAGTTGGCGATCAGCGCCACGCCGACACCGATGTTCTTCCCCTCCACCGCACCGATCACGGGAATGCTGCAGTCCAGGATCGACCAGAAGCACTCGCGCACGATGCGACCCGGATCCACGTGATAGCGGGCGTCGATCTGCTCGCCACCATCCTCGAAGCGACCGTCGGGACGGTAACGCTTTGGCGAGTCGTTGAGGTCGACGCCGCCGCAGAACACCTTCACACCAGGTGCCGCACGCAGGATGGCGACCGAGGCCTCGCGACTGGAGCTGAGCTCGTCGAACACCTGCGCCATCTCGGCAAACGTCGCGTGGTCGAACGAGTTCACCGGCGGCCGATTCAGCGTGACAACCGCGATGCGCTCATCGATCTCTACCTGCACATGACCCACGACTGCCTCCGTTGCCACATCGGTCGGGAGCTTGACACTAACGTCATGTCATCATGGCTGGCACTTCGAGCACCACGGCGGAAATTCCCGAAGACGAGAGCCCCGAGTTTCCTGCAACGAACTACCGGCAACCGGCGGACGAGCTAGGGCCACGGGCACAGCGGACGATCGCGCGCATCGTCGAGGCCACCCGCGAGGTGTTCCTCACCCACGGGTACTCCGGCACCACGATCGACGAGATCGCACGCGCCGCCGACGTCTCGCGCGCGTCGTTCTACACGTACTTCCCGTCCAAGCGTGAAGTGCTGTTTGCTGTGGGCGTCCGCGCAGTGAACGACACCAGTCGCTTGTTGCGCCGCCTTCCCACTGCGGGCGCCACGATCGTCGGGCTACGCGAGTGGGTACGCGAGTACTTCGTGTTGCTCGACGCTCACGGCGCGTTCGTATTCGCCTGGACCCAGGCCGCGCACGAGGACGAAGCCATCCGTACCGCCGGCATGAAGGGCCACCTCGAGCTCAGCAGGGAGTTCGGCGAGATGCTCGCCGAATCCGCCGGCAAGCCACGCTCGGACACCACCGAACTCGGCGTGGCGATGTTCAGCCTGCTCGAGCGCAGTTGGTCGTACGCCCACCTGTACGGAGCCGACCTCGATCGCGACGCGCTCGAAGAGTCGGCCACCGCGTGTATCTGGGGCGCTGCCCGCCAGGTACCCGGCAAGCGCCGCTGAGAGCCCGATTCAGATGTCGAACACCGAACTGTTCCGCCTCGACCCGACCGACGAGCCCACGCGCTTCACATGGGAACCGTCGCCGTATTTGCTCACACCTGGCAGCACGCTGCAGGGTGGCGCCGTGCTCGGCGCGGCGGCAGCGGCGTTGTCCACCGTTACCGGCCGGCCACTGCTGTGGGCGACCGCGCAATACCTGTCGTACGCGGTCGGTACCGAGCGCTGCACACTCGACGTCACGGTGGAAGTCGCCGGCCACAACACCACCCAGGCGAGATGTGTCGTCACCCGTGACGGGCACGAAATCGTCACCACCCACGCCGCGCTCGGCGGGCGCACGGTGGAGCACAGCGGTGTCTGGGCCGTGATGCCTGGGGTACCCAGCCCGGATGCATGCCCGTCGTACGGCGTGTTTGTTCCTAGCGACGACGACTTCTCCGGGCTGATCGACATCCGCCTGGCTCGCGGCCGCACCCCGCTGGAGCTCGACGGCACCCCAGGCGACGGATGGTGGGCGGCATGGTTCCGCGTTGGCAGCGGGATGCACCCGATGGGCGTGGGAGAATTGGCGGTCATCAGCGACTTCGCTCCGATGGCCATCTCCGAAGCGCTCGGACTCGCGTACACGGGCAACAGCCTGGACAACACGATCCGCATGGGCCATACGGTGCCCACCGAATGGGTGTTGTTGTCCGTGCACGTCAATCACATCGTCAACGGCTTCGGCCACGTGAACGCAGACTTGTGGGCTCAGGACCGCACGCTGCTGGCTCAGGGCAGTCAGAGCGCCGTGGTGCGCGAGAACACGCTGCTGCGCAGACTCATGGTGCATGATGCCGCCGACTGAACTGTTCGCCCCTACCGCCACCGACCGCCCCGACCGGTTCACGTGGGTGCCGTCACCGCTGCTGTACATCCCCGCAGGCACACTGCAGGGTGGGGCCGCATTGGGCGTTGCCGCGGCGGCCATGGAGCACGTGACAGGTCGCCCGTTGGTGTGGGCGACCGGCCAGTACCTGTCGTTCGCTGCACGCGGTGGTGAGATCACGTTCGACGTCACCGTCGAAGTTGCTGGGTACAACACCACACAAGCGCGCTGCATCGTCGCGAAGGACGGCAACGAGATCCTCACTGTGCACGGGGCCTTCGGTAGTCGCGAGATGCAGGTCGGCGGAGTGTGGGCGCTCATGCCTGACGTACCGCAGCCCGAGAACTGCCCCGAGTACGACTTCTTCCCGCGCGGCAACGGTGACCTCGCCGATCTCACCGATGTGCGCCTCGCCCGCGGCCGACAGTTCGCCGACCTCGACGGTACGCGCACCGACGGCAACTTCGTGCTGTGGCTACGCGTTGGCGAAGGTGTGCACGACACGTCCGTCGCCGAGCTCACGTTCATCGGCGATTTCATGCCGCTCGGCTTTGCCAACGTGTTGGGGCAGCCCTACACCGGACGCAGCGTCGACAACACGGTGCGCGCATGCACTCTGGCGCCCACCGAATGGGTCATGCTCTCCGTGCACGTGAACCAGATCGTGCACGGCCACGGCCACGGCCACGCGAACCTGTGGGCGCAGGACGGCACCCTTCTGGGCCAAGTGAGCCAGACAGCTGGCATGCACCTGCGACGCCATGTGCTCGAGCGCGGCACACCGCGCAACGCGATCTGACGGTGGAACCGGTTGGACCGTCCGCCGCATGCCTGCACTACTGTGCCGATTGACACACTTGTCAAGAGCGACACCGCGCCCGCATCTGCACTGGAGACCTGAGATGGCCTACGTACCCACGCCCGACATCATCATCGAACACGACGGCCCGGTAGCCATCGTCACGCTGAACCAGCCCGATCAGCGCAACGCGTTCTCCGACGCGATGCATGACGGTATGCAGGAGATCTGGACCCACCTGGCCAAGGATCGCTCGGTGAGGGCGATCGTGATCACCGGCGCCGGCAAGGCGTTCAGCGCCGGCGGCAACATCCCCGGCTTCATCCGCTCGTACGAAGACCCGATCCATCGTGCGGAGTCGATGCGCGGCGCGCAGCGTCTGCTCGACGCGATGCTCGAGTGCCCGATCCCGATGGTGTCTGCGGTCAACGGCCCGGCCGTCGGCCTCGGCTGCAGCGTCGCCACCTCGTGCGACGTAGTGCTGATCGCTGAGAGCACGTTCATGGCCGACACTCATGTGCCGATCGGCCTCGTAGCCGGCGATGGTGGCGCGGTGCAGTGGCCCGTGCTGATGGGCATGCTGCAGGCCAAGTACTACCTGATGACCGGCGACCGCATCCCCGCAGCCAAGTGCGTCGAGTTGGGTCTGGCCACGTTCGCCGTGCCGGACGACCAGCTGATGACCGAGGCGATGCGCATCGCCAATCGCCTCGCGGCGCAGCCGATGCAGGCCATCCAGGAGACCAAGCGTGCGCTGAACCTGCACATCCAGCAGGCCGTGCGTCTGGTGTCGCCGTTCGCCAACGCTGCCGAGGAAGCGTCGTTCACCACCGACGACATCCGCAAGACCATCGAGGGTTTCAAGAAGTAGCTCGCCCGGCCGCCTTCAGCGCACGGATGGACCGCGCTGAAGGCGGGCCTGCGGTACCAGCTCTGGTCGCGCCCAAGGTCGACTGCGCTTGACAGTACCGTCAGCGAAACTTCCACGGGGCGAGCCGCGCGGCATAGAGTCAGACCTCGTGACTCAGAACCGTATGTGTGAAGGCCGTGTGTGCATCGTCACCGGCGCAGGCCGTGGCATTGGCCGCGAATACGCCCTCCTCCTGGCGCATCATGGCGCCAAGGTGGTCGTCAACGATCTCGGCGCCAGCCGCGATGGTGTGGGCGGCGACGCTGGCCCCGCGCAGGACGTCGCCAACGAGATCATCGCTGCTGGAGGTGAAGCCGTCGCCAACACCAGCGACGTCAGCAGCCTCGAGGGCGCTCAGGCGATGGTGCAGCAGGCGATCGACAGTTTCGGTGGCCTCGATGTCATCGTCAACAACGCTGGCATCCTGCGCGACCGCATGTTGTTCTCGATGACCGAACTCGAGTGGGACTCCGTCATCAAGGTGCACCTCAAGGGCACCTGGGCACCCAGCCGCGTCGCCTCCGAGTACTGGCGCAACCGCGCCAAGGAGGGCCTCGCCAACGATGCCCGCATCATCAACACCACGTCGGTCGCCGGTCTCTACGCCAACATGGGCCAGACCAACTACGGCGCTGCCAAGGCCGGCATCGCCGCTTTCACGCAGATCGCCGCCGAGGAACTCGCCCGCTATGGCGTCACCGCCAACGCGATCGCACCTGGCGCACTCACCCGCCTCACCGAAGACCTCGGGCTGCCGGAAGAGATGATGAGCAAGTTCGGCCCCGAGTGGGTGGCCCCGGTCATCGTGTGGCTCGCCTCTGCCGACTCCAAGGACGTCACCGGCCAGGTCATCGAGGCCTCGGGCATGATCCTCGGTATCGCCGAGGGCTGGCACCGCGGCCCCAACACCGACAACCCGCCCACCGACCCGACTGAGGTCGGCACGATGGTGCGCAAGTTCATTTCCGAGATGCGCCCGCGTTCCACGTGGGCCGACGTCAGCTGAACAACTCCGATCGAGAAGGATCACCAATGACCGAAGCATGGATCATCGACGGGGTGCGTTCACCCCGTGGCAAGGGCAAGTCGAACGGTGCGCTGCACCACATTCACCCGCAGGAGAACCTTGCGCAGGTGCTCAACGCGCTGGCTGCCCGCACCGGCATCGACAAGTCGCTGGTCGACGACGTCATCGTCGGCAACGGCAACCCGTCGGGTGACCACAGCGGCTGCATCGGCCGCATGGCAGTGCTCGCTGCCGGCTGGCCCGTCGAGGCACCTGGCATGACCCTCAACCGCTTCTGCGGCTCGGGCCAGCAGGCCGTCACCTTCGCCGCCATGGGCATCCAGGCCGGTCACCAAGACCTCGTGGTCGGTGGCGGCGTCGAGTCGATGTCGCGCTGGCCGGTGGACAACGCCCCGCCCGACTTCACGTCCGGCAACTCGGCACTGCGCGAACTGCACCCGTTGGTGCCCCAGGGCATCTCCGCCGACCTGATCGCCACGATCGAGGGTTTCACCCGCGCCGAGGTCGATGCGTTCGCGCTGGAGAGCCAGAAGCGTGCCGCAATCGCGATGGCCGAAGGCCGTTTCGAAAAGAGCGTGGTCCCGATCCACAACCCCGATGGTTCAGTGGCCCTCGCGGTCGACGAGTTCCCGCGTCCGTCCACCACGATCGAGGGCCTCAGCCAGCTGCAGCCGTCCTTCAGCCAGATGGGCACGATGATCTTCGAGGGCTACGACAAGTCGTTCGACGAGATGTGCAAGCAGGTGTACCCGCAGATCAGCGCAGTCAACCACGTGCACCACGCCGGCAACTCGTCGGGTGTCGTCGATGGGGCGTCGGCAGTGCTGCTCGCCTCACCCGACTTCGCCAGGGCCCACGGCCTCAAGCCGCGTGCTCGCGTCGTCACCAGCGCCGTCGCCGCTGCCGAGCCGGTCATCATGCTCACGGCCCCCGGGCCGTCGGCGCTCAAGGCGCTGAAGCGTGCCGGTATGACCGTCGCCGACATCGACCTGTGGGAGATCAACGAGGCGTTCGCGGCCATCCCGATGAAGGCCATCCGCGACCTCAACATCGATCCCGCCAAGGTGAACGTGAACGGTGGCGCGATCGCCCTCGGCCACCCCATCGGCGCCAGCGGCGCGATGCTCATCCAGACCGCACTCGACGAACTCGAGCGCACGGACAAGCAGATCGCGCTGATCACGATGTGTACCGGTGGCGGTATGGGCACTGCCACCATCATCGAACGCATCTGACACCCTGCTCCTGACCCCCTGCACCTGACCCCCCTGTACCTGAACGGCAACCACATGATCGAGTTCGACTACTCCGAGCTCACGCCGTCCGAGCGTGCGCTGCAGGGCGAGGTGCGCGAGTTCCTCGACCGCGAACTGCCACACGGCAGCTACCACCCGGCGCTCGGCTTCCATGCCGACAAAGACCCCGAGTTCAGCCGCAAGCTGGGCGCACAGGGTTACCTGGGCATGTCGTTGCCGAAGCAGTACGGAGGGCACGAGCGCAGTGCGGTGGATCGCTTCGTCGTCACCGAAGAGCTGCTGCGACGCGGTGCCCCAGTGGGTCACCACTGGGTCGCCGACCGCCAATCCGGCCCGGTGATCGCCAAGTTCGGCACGGAGCACCAGAAGCAACGGTTCATCCCCGGCATCGTCCGTGGTGAGTTGTCGTTCTGTATCGGCATGTCCGAACCCGACAGCGGTAGCGACCTGGCATCGGTGGCCACCAAGGCCACCCGCGACGGTGACGGTTGGGTGTTGGAGGGTCGCAAGATCTGGACCACGTTCGCCCACCTGAACGACTGGGCGATCGTGCTGTGCCGCAGCACGCCGGTGGCCGAACTCACCGACAAGCGTCAGGGTCTGTCGCAGTTCATCGTCGATCTCAAGTCGCCGGGCCTCACCGCCACACCGATCCCGTTCATCGATGGCACCTCCGACTTCTGCGAGGTGGAGCTCGACCAGGTCTTCGTCCCGGACGAACTGGTACTCGGCAGCATCGGCCAGGGTTGGGCGCAGAACACATCCGAACTGGCCTACGAGCGCGGCGGCCCCGACCGTTGGCTCAGCAGCTACACACTGCTCGCCGAGCTGCTGCGGCTGCACGAGCAGCAGCCGCTCCCCGATCGCTTCGCCGACGTACTCGGCGAAGCGTTGGCGAACTACTGGGTGCTGCACTCGCTGTCGCTCTCGGTGGCACGCAGTATCGACTCGGGTGGTGCACCCGCCGTCGAGTCGTCGCTGGTCAAGGAGATGGGCACGCGATTCGAGCAGGACGTCGTCACTGCCATCAACGGCATCGTCGACGAAGCGCCGAACATGTCCGACACATCGGCGTTCGTCCGCTTGCTCATCTCGGCCACCGTCACCGCCCCGTCGTTCACCATCCGCGGTGGCACCAACGAGGTGCTCCGCTCGGTGGCCGCCAAGGGCCTCCAGCCTTCCGGAGGGAAGCGATGACCGCCTTCGCCGCCGACGACCTCGTCGCCGACACCGTCGACCGCCTGCTGCTCGACCTGTGCTCACCCGATGTGGTCGAGCACGCGGAAGCCGATGGCTGGGCCCCCGAGTTGTGGAACGCGTTCAGCGAGTCCGGCTTCCCCTGGGTGTCCGTGCCCGACACCGCCGGCGGCTCGGGTGGCACACTCGGCGACGCCGCCGCCATCCTGCACGGCATCGGCCGCTACGCCGCGCCGGTACCCGTGGCCGAGACCGGCATGCTTGCCGGTTGGCTGCTGGCCGGTTCGGGCCTCGAGATTCCCGGTGGCGTGGCCACCGTCGCCACCGGCCTGTCGCTGCAGGGCGGTCACCTCGTCGGTGATGCCACCGTCGCTTGGGGCGCACGCAGCGAACGTATCGTCGCACTCGTGCAGGACGGCGCAGCATGGAAGGTCGCCTCGGTGCCCACGTCGGCATTGGCGATCGAGCGTGGCGCCAACCTTGCTGGCGAGCCGAGCGACCTCGTGCACTTCGACGTCACTTCGGGCGGGTTCGACCTCGCCGCAGCCGCCGAGGGCGTCGACGCCGACGCGCTGTTGCAGCGTGGAGCGTTGTCGCGGGTCATCCTCTCGGCAGGTGCATTCCGTGCGCTCACCCAGATCACCATCGACTACACGAACGAGCGCAAGCAGTTCGGCAAGACCATCGCCGGCTTCCAGGCCGTGCAGCAGTTCCTCGTCAACACCGCGCAGTGCTCCGTGCGGGTGAACATGGCAGCCGAGCGGGCAGTGCGCGCGTTGGCTGCCGGCGAGCCGGGGATCGCCATCGCCGCGGCGAAGGTACTCACCGATGCCGCTGTTGCCGAAGGCACTCGCGCTGCGCACCAGGCGCACGGAGCGATGGGCGTCACCCGCGAGTACCCGCTACACCAGCTGACGCGTCGGCTGTGGGCGTGGCGCCACGAGTACGGCACCGCCTCCATGTGGCGCCGTCGCTTGGGCACCGCCGCCCACCAGGCCGGTGCCGACCACGTGTTCGAACTGATCACCGACTGACCCCACTTTCACCTTCTCTGTCACACACCCACCACGAGGTCCCGTGGGCCCGGTGTGGCAAGAAGGCGGAGAACACGGGGCGAGTTGACACATGCGTCAGATGTGCCTAACGTCGTGTCGTGCCCGGTCGTGGGGCGCCGTCTCTGGGGGTTGCAATGAACGCCGACGACATGATCCTGATCTCCGTCGATGACCACGTCATCGAGCCGAAGAACATGTTCGACAACCACTGGCCCGCCAGCCTGAAGGGCCAGGAGCCGAAGAATACCCGCCACGAACGCGGCGATGTGTGGGAGTTCCAGGGTCTGGAGGCTCCGAACGTTGGCCTCAACGCGGTCGCCGGTTGCCCGCCCGAGGAGTACAACCTCGACCCCACCGAGTACGAGCAGATGCGCCCCGGCTGCTTCGACAGCGACCTGCGGGTGCTCGACATGAGCGCCTCGGGCATCCTCGCCGGCATCAACTTCCCGACGTTCCCGCACTTCTGCGGTCAGTACTTCCTGCGCATGCCCGATAAGGACCTGTCGCTCGTCGCAGTCCAGGCCTACAACGATTGGCACATTGACGAGTGGGCCGGCAGCCATCCCGACCGCCTGATCCCGATGTCACTGATGCCGCTGTGGGATCCGCAGTTGATGGCCGACGAAATCCGCCGGGTCGCCGCCAAGGGTTGCCACGCCGTGACCTTCTCCGAGAACCCTGCCAAGCTGGGCCTGCCGAGTTATCACACCGAACACTGGGATCCGTTCTTCAAGGCCTGCGCCGACGAGAACGTGAACATCTGCCTACACATCGGTTCGTCCAGCAGCATGCCACTCACCACCCCCGACGCCCCGCCGGAAGTCGTGATCTCGCTGACCCCCACGAACAGCATGTTGGCCGTCGCCGACGTCGTGTTCTCGGGCATCTTCAAGCGCTTCCCGACCTTGCAGATCGCGATGAGCGAAGGCGGCATCGGCTGGATTCCGTACATCCTCGAGCGGATGGACTACACGTACCAGCATCACCACGCCTGGACCGGCACCGACCTCGGTGGTCGCCTGCCCAGCCAGATCTTCCACGATCACTTCTGGACATGTTTCATCGACGATGCCGCTGGCCTGCAGATGCGCGACCTCATCGGCGTCGACAAGATGATGTACGAACTCGATTACCCGCACAGCGACTGCACGTGGCCGACGGCCCCTGAGGCGCTGTGGAAGGGAATCCAACACCTGCCCGATGCGGAGATCAACAAGATCACCCACGAGAACGCGATGCGCTGCTACGGCTTCGACCCGTTCAAGTACCGCCCGAAGGCGCAGAGCACCGTCGCCGCCCTGCGCGCCGAGGCCGCCGCGGCCAACGTCAACGTGGAGATCACGTCGATGGGCCGCCGCAAGGCGGACGGCAACATGATGGCCGACCTGCTGAAGAGCGCCGCACAGGGCGCGAAGAGCTGACCCAACTCAGCTGAGTTGGGTCAGCCAGACGTGCTCGCTTGGGTGGGCTCGACCTCGTAGAACTGCTTGGCCCACTTGCGCAGCGCGCCATACGGCCGCGCATCCTGCTGGGCGAACGCAGGCGTCTCGATGTAGATCTGGTAGCGCCAGATCTCGAGGTCGTCCCGCAGGGTGGTCAGGAACTGGGTCTTGGCCCGCTCGCGATATGCAGCCGGCACCTCGTCGCTCGTGTCGCCAGCGTCACGCGGCCACCAGATCGAATAGAACATGTCGGAGGTCTCATCGTCGATCGGGGTCGTGAAGAACACCAGGCGGTAGTGCACACTGCCCTCGAAGATGGCGAACGAGCCACCTACGCCGCAAGAGATGCCGTTGATCTTCATTGCCATGCCGTCGGGCGACTTGGCGTTCGGCAGCGGCCAGCCGGCGATCGATGTGTAGAACGGGCCGTCGGCCTTCCAGTCGATCAGCACCGGGTCGACCGTGGCATCGTGCACATATTTGAAGTGGACGCTGTCGGGCGCGTTCTCGAGCGTGATTTGCGGGTGCACCGGTTCCTTCTCGTACTTGACCGACAGCTGCGGGTACGCCGGGTAGTAGTCGTCGGCGCTCGACGGCAGGTGCGGGATCACTGTCCAGATGTCGGGAAGCTCCCAGCGCGGTGGCCCGTTGAACGGATCGTGCCACATGAAGATGCACTCGTGGCGCTCGTCAACTGTCCACGACTTCAATTGCTGGCTCACATTCGGGCGGTCCTCGTACGGGATGTACTTGTTCTCACCGTCGCTGCCCCAGCCCCAACCGTGATATGGGCACTCGATGCAATCGCCGTTCACCTTGCCGCCGTGGCCAAGGTGCGCGCCAAGATGGCGGCAGTGCGCATCGAGAATGTGCAGCACTCCCTCATGTGTGCGATAAGCGACCAGGTGTTGGCCGAAGTAGTACATCGGCTTCGTCGTCCCCGGTGCGATATCCGCGCTCCAACCGACCATGAACCAACCCGTGGGCTTCCACGTGAACGGAACCTTCACTGCGCAACTCCCCCTGATGCCGTCCGCCGGCGCCGGCCCCATACCGGCGAGACACACCCTGGTATCTTCCTGACGCGTCTGTCAACTACTTCCGAAGGACTTTCATGACCACGCCCGCCAACGATCGTCTTCGCCATCTCGTTGTTCCAGCGCACACCGCGCTGTTGACGATGGAGATGCAGAACGGCATCGTCGGCGACGCCGCCATCTTGCCGGTGCTGCCGCAAGCAGTGAACGCGGCTGGCATGTTGCCGGTCGCAGGCAGAGTGGCCAAGGCGGCACGCGCTGCCGGCGTACGCGTCGTGCACGGCACTGCGGTCGAACGCGAGGACGGTGCCGGTGGCGCGGTCAACTGCAAGATCTTCGCAATCGGCGACAAGCGCCGGCGCGAAGGAAGCAGCCCGATCCTCATCGGCAGCGAGGGCGCACGACTGGTGGACGAACTCGATGTGCAGCCCAGCGATATCGAGGTGCCGCGCATCCACGGCATGACTCCGTTCACGAGCACCGCGCTCGATCAGATCCTGCGCAACCTCGGCGTCACCACCGTCGTGATCATGGGCGTCTCGCTGAACCTGGGCATCGTCGGCGCATCGCTCACCGCGCTCGACCTCGGCTATCAAGTCGTGGTCGTTCGCGACGCAGTGGTCGGCATTCCCAAGGAGTACGCCGACGCCGTATTGGCGAACACGATCAGCATGATCGCCACGGTGGTCGACTCCGACGAACTACTCGGCGCCTGGGCACCGGCCCGCTGAGGTGTCCTGATGGTTCGCCGGCCGAGCGAGGCCAGCTGCCAACTTGACACAAGTGTTAGGTTACGCTGCGCAGATGGGTTCAACCGCAGTGAAGCCGGCGCGCCGGTTCCTCCACATCTGTTATTGCTGCCACGACGTAGAGCCGGTCACCGAGTTTCTCGTGAACGGTCTCGGACTCCGGTTGGTCATGCGCACCCCGAAGGAATGGGGCCCGGGCAAGATCCTCGGTATCGACCGCGACACGTACGGCGAGACGACGTTCGTCTACGACCAGCGTGGTGCTCGCGTCAGCCCCGCGGTCGAGGTGCAGGCCTGGATCGACCCGGCACTAGAAGGCGCTCCGTCGCTCGACCCGCTCGAGGTTGGCGTGAAAGCGCTGGGCTTCTCGGTGCGCAAGATCGACGAGACGGTCGCCCGCCTCACCGGAATGGGCTGCACCGTGGCGTTCAACGGCCGCTCGCCGTTCGGTCTGGCCGCCCGCATGGTGGACGCCACCGGCGTCACCATCGAGATCATGGAGAACGCGCTGCTCAGCGAGGGACACGCCCAGTTCCGCCACCTGCGCGTCACGTCCACCAACCTCGACGCGTCGTTGCCGTTCTACGAACGTCTGGGCTTTGCACTCATCGAGCGCGCCTCGTTCAGCGAGGGCAGTTGGGCCGGAGCGCCCGAAGCGGTCGATGGCGAGTTCGCACGTCTGCGTCTGCCCGACGAGCCGTTCGAGGTGCAGTTGGTGCAGTGGAACACACCTGCCTCACACGGTCGCCACTACGCCAACCCGCAGCATGCAGGTCTGTTCCGCATGGCCCTGGGTGTCGAGGACACTCGCGCCGCATATGAAGAGCTGAAGGCTGAGGGCGTAGTGTTCGAACGCCCGCCGATGGACGTCATCCTCAACGGCACCCCGGTGCCCGAGATGTGGATTTGCTTCCTCAACGATCCCGACGGAGTCCCCTTCGAGTTCGTGCAACGCCCTCGCGCTGCATTCAAGTGAGGTATTGCCAGTGACCATCCAACACATCGCTGCACTCGGCACATATCTGCCACCTTGGGGCACCGATACAACTCGCGCCGTCAACCGCGACGAGGACGTCGTCACACTCGCCGTCGCCGCGGGCCGCAGCGCGCTGACCGGTGTCGACCTCGCCGAGGTGCGCAAGGTGGTGCTCGTCAGCCGCGACCTGCCGCTGCTCGAGGGCGGAAACAGCGCCCCGTTGCTCGCCGGTCTCGGCCTGCCCGGCAATGTGCTGGTGCGCGAGGCCATCGGCAATGGCCCGGCCACGTTGTCCGAACTCGGCGATGCCAGTGCCGGCACGCTGGTGATCGGCGCCGACCTCGCTCCCGCAGGTGCCGCAGCCGCCTTCGTCGGCGCCAGCGGCGCATCGGTGCGCACCGTCGATCGCGTCAACCGCAGCATGCCGATCGTCACCCGTGACGGCCACGGCTCCACCACCGAGTACGCCGACCCGCGTTTGCTGCGTGTGCGCGGCATCAACGCCTCGATCGATCGCCTCGACCTGTCGCAGCCGATCATCGCGGCCGCCGGTCTGTCGGCCAAGGACGCTGCTTCGTTCTGCCAGGGCACTCCCCCGGCGCTACCCACCACCGGCGCCAGCGCCCCGCTGTTCGCGCTCGCAGCACTGCTCGATGCGAATCGCCACGGCCGCCTGGTGGCTGTGGAGCAGGGCGCGGCCGTGCTGTCCGAGTTGCTCTCCGGCACTGCGCCCGTCGTACGCGACGAGCGCCCAGCCGCGCCGCTGCCCAAGGGCACCCCTGCCCCCGGCGCGAGTATCAGCATTGCGTTGCCGTCGTACGACCGTAACTTCGATGCCAAGACCCGGCTCGAGGCCGCCAAGTGCCGCACGTGCGGCGCGCTCATCTACCCGCACCGCTTCCGTTGTCCGCAGTGCGGCAGTGAAGGCCCGTGCGACACGGTGGCCCTGCCCCGCGAGGCGGTCATCTACTCGATGTCCACCATCCGCGGTCAAGTGCCCGGATTGGTCAGCCCGTACTCACTGGTGATCGCCGAGCTCGGCGACAGCGGTGTGCGCCTGTTGGTCGGCACCACCGGTGCGGTCGCTGGCTCGATGAAGATCGGCGACACCGGTCGCCTCGTGTTCCGCCTGGTCGCAGCCCGCTCTGGGATCCTCGACTACGGCTACGGGTTCCTGCCGTCAACCAATTCGGCGATCACTACGGAGGTGTCGGCATGAGGCGCGTCGCAATGGTGGGCGCCGGGATGACGCAGTTCGGCGAACTGTTCCATCTGGGCATGAAGGACATGCTGCCGATGGCGATCAGCGAGGCGATCGACAGCGTCGACAAGGGGTTCGAGCGCACCGACATCCAAGCCGTCTGGTTCGGCAACCTGATCCCGTCCGATGGCTTCTCCACTGGCATCGTCGCCGACTACTGCGGTCTGATGGACGTGCCGATCTCGCGCGTCGAGAACGCATGCGCCACGGGTAACGACGCTGTGCGCCACGGCTTCATGGCCATCGCCGGTGGGCACTACGACGTAGTGCTCGTCGTCGGTGCCGACAAGGTGCGCGAGACCCCGTCCAGCACAACGTTCTGGGAGTGGGCCGCACTCACCCGCGACAGCGCATGGGACTTTCCGCTGGGCCTGATCGCCCCGTCGAACTTCGCGTTGCACGCCAACCGCTGGCTCCACGAGAGCGGCAACACCCGCGAGCACCTCGCGATGGTCGCGGTGAAGAACCACCACAACGGCGTCTCGAACCCGAAGGCGCAGCTGCGCAACGAGATCACCATCGAACAGGTGCTCAACGCGCCGATCATCGCCGACCCATTCGGTCTGTACGACTGCTGCCCGCAAAGCGACGGGGCGGCCGCCGTGCTGCTGGTAGCCGAACACTTGGCCGACAAGTACACCGACAAGCCGGTGTGGGTACGTGGCGCCGGCCTTGGCCTCGATCGTGTGATGCACGCGCAGAAGACCGATCTCACCACCTTCCCGGCCACCGTGAAGGCCGCCAGGATCGCGTACGCACAGGCTGGCCTTACCGCCAAGGACATCCACGTCGCCGAAGTGCACGACTGCTTCACCGGCGTCGAGTTGATCGACTACGAAGACCTCGGCTTCTGCGAGAAGTTCGGTGCCGGCAAGATGATCGAGAGCGGCGCAGCCTCCATCGGCGGTCGCCTGCCCACCAACCCCAGCGGCGGATTGAAGGCCAAGGGGCACCCGCCGGGAGCCACCGGCGTCGCCCAGTGCCTGGAGATCTACCAGCAGTTGCGCGGCGAGGCCCACAACCAGGTCGAGGGTGCCGTCAACGGCCTCACGCACAACATCGGCGGCCCCACCGCGGCCGGCGCGGTCGTGGTGCTCAGCAGCCAGAAGGGCTGATTCGCCAACGTACTGGACAGGATCAGTTCCGGTTTCCGGGACGGATCCTTCCCAGAAGCCGAGTTGGGACGGATCCTTCCCAGAAGCCGGGAGCGACCGGCGGCTACCCCTTCAGCCGGTCGCGCAGGACGGCTTTCTGGATCTTGCCGCTGGCAGTGCGCGGCATCTCGTCGACGATCACCAGCGACTCGGGGGTCTTCTGGCGCGCCAGGCCGGCAGCAGCGACGTGAGCACGAACGTCGTCGAGTGTCAGTCCGGCGCCCGCGGCCACCACGACCGCGCACACACGCTCGCCGTAACGCTCGTCGGGCAGGCCGATGACGGCGACCTCACGAACACCCTCGTGGGTGACGAGCACATCCTCCACTTCACGTGATGCGATGTTCTCGCCGGCGCGAATGATGATGTCCTTCTTGCGGTCGGTGATGGTGAGATAGCCGCGCTCGTCGAGCACGCCGATGTCGCCGGTGCGGAACCAGCCACCGGGCAGCCGAGTTGCGACATCGTGTTCGGGGTTCGTGTAGCCGGGCGTGAGGTCGGGGCCGCGGGTGACGATCTCGCCAGCCTGTCCGAACGGCAGGTCGTGGTCGTCGTCGTCGAGGATTCGCACCTCGACTCCGGGCAACAGGTGGCCGTCGGTGTACGCCCGATCCTCGAACGAATCGCTGGGTTTGCCGGAGGAGATCGTCGGCTGCTCGGTCGACCCGTAGCAGCGGTAGGCCTTGATCCCGCGCTCATCGGCCTGCTGGATCAGCGACGGAGCGACGGTGGTGGCGCCGAGCATGATGCTGCGGAACGAGGAGAGCGACAGGCCTGCGGCATCCGCCGCCTCGAACAACGAGATCAGGTGGAACGGCGTGCCCGCAGTGCTCGTGACGCCGTAGTCAACGACCACCTGCGCAGCGAGCTTCGCGTCCCACACGTCGAGGAAGATCGAGTGGCGGTTCCGCATGAACAGTCGAGCGCACCCCAGCACACCGGCCATGTGGCCGATGGGGAACGACACCAGCGAGACGTCGCCTTCCTCGTTGTCCATGTAGTGCAGCACCTGACCAATCTCGGCGATCAGCGTCTGGTGTGTGTGCACCACGCCCTTCGGCTCGCCAGTGGTGCCCGACGTGTACAGCAGCAGCGTGCGATCGTCTGGGCGCGGGTTCGCCTCGGGGAACTCCACGGCACTGTCCATCACCGACTGCCAGCTGACGAACCCATCGGGCATGTCGTCGCCGAGCACGATCACCTGCTGCAGCGTGGAGGGTCGGTCTCCGGGCAGGATGCGGTCGGGGAAGCTGATGCCGCGCCACTGGTCGGGGATCACCAGCGCAGCGGCGCCCGACTGGCGCAGGATGAACTGCAGTTCGGACGGCCCATAGACGTGCACGATCGGCACCAACGTCAGACCCAGTTCAGCAGCAGCGACGAACGTGACCACGGCCTCGGGCCAGTTCGGCAGTTGCATCGCGATCGAGTCGCCGGCGCGTAGACCGTGCGCGTAGAGGCCACCCGCCAGCCGTCGGCCACGCTCGAACAGCGCCGACAGTGAACTGGTCGGCTCGCCTCGCGCGCCGGTGAACGTGACCTTCAGATCCGGCCACAGCGCCAGGCCGGCGCGCATCGCAGCGGTCAGCGTGGGTGCAGACAACGGGTCGATCGCGGCAGTCATCACGGGATCTCCTGGCAGTGTGTCACGGCGATTAAACAGGATACTATTTTGGCCATGTCGGACATCGCCACACGAGTGAACACCTGGATCGATGAGAACTGGGACATGTCGATGACCCTACGCGAGTGGTGGTCGCGGCTCGCGACCGCGGGGTACTCGCAACCCACGTGGCCTGCTGCGCTCGGCGGGTGCGACGCCAGTGGAGCGACGGCACGCATCATCTCCGAGACGCTCGGTACCCGTGGAGTCATCGCCGCTCCCACCGGCATGGGCCCGCACATGGCCGCGCCGATGATCATGAAGCACGGCACCGACGCGCAGAAAGCGGAATTGATCAAGATCGCCACCGGCGAACAGCACTGGTGCCAACTGTTCAGCGAGCCTGAGGCCGGCAGCGATCTGGCCAGCGTGCGTTGCAAGGCGGTGCGCGACGGCGAGGAGTACATCATCAACGGTCAGAAGGTGTGGAACTCAGGAGCCGACGCGGCCGACCGCGGCCTGCTGCTGGCCCGCACCGATTTCGAGGCGCAGAAGCACGCTGGCGTCTCGTTCATCTTGATCGACATGCTGCAACCCGGTGTCGAAGTGCGCCCACTGGTCACGATGAACGGCAGCGCCCACTTCTGCGAGGTGTTCCTCACCGACGCCAGAGCCCGCGCGAACGAGTTGATGGGCACCGAGGGCGGCGGCTGGGCCGTGGCCACCACGGTGCTGGGCCTGGAACGCAAGATGGCCGCTTCTGGGTCGGCCCGCGGCGCGCTCACCGTCAACGGTGGCCCAAAGGGCGGCAACCTCGACCGCACCGTCGGCGAACTGTTCGAGATCGCCAAGGAAAAGGCCAAGGAGAAGCCGCAGGCGATGATCAGCAGCAGCCGCGTGCTGATCAAGCACGCGCAAAAGGCGGGGGTCAACACCGACCCAGTACTGCGCGATGATCTCGTCAAGTACTACATTCGCAGCGAGGTCTACCGTCTCACCAACCTACGCGCCCGCCATACCGGGGGCTCGGGACCTGAGGCCAGCATTGCCAAGATCGCTCTGTCGGGGATGGCGCGCCACTCGCGCGACCTGGGCATGAGCATCCTCGGAGCTGGCGGCATGCTCGTCGGCAACGACTCGGCCAGTGGCGGCGCCCTGCAGTACGCCGCGCTCTCCACCGGCGGCGTGTCCATCGGCGGCGGCACCGATGAGATTCAGAAGAATGTCATCGGCGAGCGCGCGCTGGGCCTGCCCAAGGAACCCAGCTGATCTTCGGCCTGGGGGCCTACGTAGCTGCACTAGCGTTCGGTTTCCGCCACGGCGTCGACTGGGATCACCTCGCGGCGCTCACCGATCTCACTGCGTCGCAACAGACGCCACGGCGGTCGATGCATCTGGCGACGCTGTACGCCGCCGGTCACGCCGTGATGATCCTCGCCCTCGGCCTTTCCGCGATCCTGTTCTCCCGGCAACTCCCCGACAGCATCGACGGAGCGATGGAGCGACTTGTCGGGGTCACACTGATCGCGCTGGGGGCCTACCTGCTGTGGACGCTCGTGTACCGCCGCGGCCATGCCCACCCAATGAGCCGCTGGATGCTGCTGATCGCTGGCGTCCGACGACTCACCACCGGTGACGCGCGCTCAGCGGACGAGCCCCTGCTCGCGGACGGCAACCGCGCCGCCTTTGGTATCGGCGTACTGCACGGCATCGGTGCCGAGACTCCCACACAGGTGGTGGTGTTCGCCGCTGCGGCGCACGCCGGCGGCCCAGGGTCCAGCGTCGCCGTGTTGCTGTGCTTCGTGGTTGGCCTAGTGGCGGCCAACACACTGCTCGCAGCCAGCAGTACCTACGGCTTTCGTCTGCTCGACGATCGACGCTGGCCGATCCTGGCGCTCACCACAGTGAGCGCGCTGTTCAGCCTGCTGATGGGCGTGCTGTTCGTGCTCGGCCGGTCGTCATCGCTGCCAGCAATCCTCGGCGGCTGACCGCTCCGACCTCACGGATGTTGGGGGTCAGTATCTGTTGCCGCGTACCACTTGGAGCGTGGTGGCGCTGGTGACGCCGCCCTGTGTGACTTGGACGTAGTAGGTGCCGCTGGAGAGTGAGCCGCTGCTGCCGGTGGTCCAGGTTCCTGCAGCATTGGGTGTGACCGAGACGCTGATGCCACCGGAGTTACAGGGGAAGCTGTTGGCCGGGCAAAGGTTGACGGTGACCGCGACGCTGGCGACCGCTCCGCCGCCGGAGAATACACACTTGGTGTTCGCGGATCGAGTGCAGTCCGCCGGCGACGTGGTAGAGCCCTGGTCGTTGAAGTCGAGTGCGACGGTGTCGCTCAGGGTGCTGCTGGTGAGACCGGTGGCTGCGGCGCTGAAGGTGATACTTCCAGACACGTTGGGGTTGACCAGGGTGGCGGTGGCGACACCGGAGGAGGCGCTGACGGCTTTGGTGGTTGCTGCGTCGAAGGTTGCCGTGCCGGTGCCACTGAAACTGAACGTGATCGAGTTGGTGGCAGTGGTAACGGTGTTGCCGTTGGCGTCTTGGACGGTGGCGGTGAGGGTGTGGGTGGCGATGCTGCCGGTGAGCGCAAGTTTCGTGGCAGTGCCAGCGGTGACAGTGATCGGGCTGGTGTCGCTGGTGAGACCTGTTGTGGAGGCCGTGATCGTGGTGGCCGTGCCGGACTTGTTGCCGGTGAGGGTGAGGGTGGCAACACCGCTGCTGGCCGCGGCGGTGCCGGTGCCAGTGACGGTGGAGGTGCCACCCGATGCAGCGAACGTGACGGTGTTGGTTGCGGTGGTGACCGTGTTGCCGTAGGTGTCGGTGATCGTGGCAGTCATCACCTGAGTGGAGCCGGAAGCAACGCTTGCACTGGACGGGGTGAGCACAATCTTGGTGGCGGTGCTGTAGCCGGTGACCGTGAGGCTCGCGGTGCCGCTGGTGAGACCCGATGCCGAGGCGGTGATCGTGGTCGCCGTACCGGAGAAGTTGCCGGTCAACGTCTTGGTGGCGACACCGCTGGAAGCGGTTGCACTACCGGTACCCGACACCGTGGACGTACCACCAGCAGCCCCGAACGTGACCGAGTTGGTCGCCGTGGTGACCGTGTTGCCGTTGGCGTCCTGAATCGTGGCAGTCATCACCTGAGTCGCTGCGGCGGCAACGCTCGGGGTGGCGGGGGTGAGCACGATCTTGCTCGCCGTACCGGGGGTGACCGTCAACGTCGCAGTACCGCTGCTGAGACCCGACGCCGAGGCAGTGATCGTGGTGGCCGTGCCAGACACCACACCGGTCAACGTCTTGGTGGCGACACCACTTGCCGCCGTCGAACTGCCGGTGCCAGTGACCGTCGAGGTACCACCAGCAGCGGCGAACGTGATCGAGTTGGTCGCCGTGGTCACCGTGTTGCCATACGTGTCAGTGATCGTGGCGGTCATCACCTGAGTGGAACCAGATGCAACACTCGGCGAGGCCGGGGTGAGCACAACCTGTGTGGCCGTCGTAAACCCGGTGACCGTCAACGAACTGGTATCGCTGGTCAAACCGGACGCCGAAGCGGTGACCGTGGTCGCCGTACCGGACTTGTTACCAGTGAGGGTGACCGTGGCGACACCGCTTGCTGCACTGGCGTTACCGGTACCCGACACCGTCGAGGTGCCACCCGCGGCCGCGAAGGTGATCGTGTTGGTGGCAGTGGTGACCGTGTTGTTGTAGGTGTCGGTGATCGTGGCGGTCATCACCTGAGTCGCTGCCGCAGCAACACTGGGGGTCGTCGGGGTGAGCACAATCTGAGCGGCAGTGCTGTAGCCGGTGACCGTGAGGCTTGCGGTACCACTGGTGAGACCCGATGCCGAGGCGGTGATCGTGGTCGCCGTACCGGAGAAGTTACCGGTCAACGTCTTGGTGGCGACACCGCTGGAAGCGGTTGCACTACCGGTACCCGACACCGTGGACGTACCACCAGCAGCCCCGAACGTGACCGAGTTGGTCGCCGTGGTGACCGTGTTGCCGTTGGCG
>CAEZYF010000019.1_pt1 | contig 67704 bp, 59 predicted proteins | sample 7265441 | NCBI WGS metagenome assembly CAEZYF01 (sample SAMEA6813927, study PRJEB35770) | freshwater metagenome | biome: Freshwater; feature: Freshwater reservoir; material: water | place: Czech Republic | collected 2017-04-14 | depth 30m m | reverse complement strand
TCGATCCACCACCGCAACCTGACCGCGGCTTGCTGTCGTTGCAGTTTCGCCAACCCATCATCCGCCCGCGCTTGGCGCACCACCGCCTCGACGAACCGGCGGAACGCGCTCTCGCTCATCGTCACCGCGGCCCGCGCCAACTCGTCACCCCGCGCCGCGACCCGGGCTTTCTCCGCCGCCGACAAACCAGCCGTCGCCGCGGCAACCACATCGACCCGCTCACCAGTCGTCGAACCCGACAACAACGCGTCGCCCAGCTGCGGCACATCGCCCGCAGCCCGCGCCCGCTCACGAACCCGCGACCCCTTCTTCACTGACGTCTTTGCCGCGGCAGTGATCTCGCCCTCGGGGAACACCGACGGCGACACGGCCGCCAACTCATCGAGCCGCACCGCCACGCGCATCTCGCGTGCATCGAGCAACGACCGCACGTGTTGAATGGCCGCCAACTCGCCACGACACGCGACCAGATCAGTGAGCGGTGCCGCCCCGATCACGTTCCGAATCAGCCCGAGGTCCACACGAACAAGCGTACGCAAGGGGTGTGACAAGGTTCCCACGGCCCGCCGGGAAACGCCTACTTCTTCAAGAACGCGTTGACCTTCTCCATGTACTCGGGCGATGTGAACAGCAGCGTCTGTGCCAGACGGTCGACTTCCCGTGCAGTGCGCCGATCGACTTCGGCAGCGATGTCGATCGTGACCTTGGCAACGCCCAGAGCCTCACGGGAGAACCCGGCCAACTTCGATGCGAACGCGGTGACGGCGGCATCGAACTCGGCAGCGGGGTACACCTGGTGCACGAAGCCCATGTTCAGCGCCTGTGCTGCGGGCACCAGTTCGCCGCTCATCACCAGCCACTTTGCCCAGTGCGGGCCGACCAGCCGGGTGAGGCGGCTGATGCCACCCGAGCCGGGGATGACCGACAGGTTCTGCACTTCGGGCAGACCGAACGCAGCGGTGTCGGCGGCCAGGCGGAAGTCGCACGACGAACCCATCTCCACGCCCACACCGAGGCATGGACCATGCACGGCGAGGATCACCGGCTTCTCCACGGCCTCGATGCGATCGAACAGGTCGTGGTTCGCCTGCGCCCGGTACTGGCGGCGCATGTTGCTGCCGCGCACCACACCGTCAGTGCCCTCGCCGAGGTTGCCCGACATGCCGGCGATGTCGACCCCCGACGTGAAGAAGCGCCCCTCGGCACGAATGACCATCACGCGCAGGTCGTCCTGCGTCTCGAGCTCGTCGAGTGCCAACGCGATCGCGGCGAACATCGCGGGGCTGACCGCGTTGCGCTTGTCGTCGCGCGTGAACGTGACGGTGATGACCCCACCGTCGACGTCGGTGCGGCTGTGGGCGGGTGCAGGGCTGTCGCTCATGTGGGCAACGGTAATCGGGATGGCTCGGCTCGGCGCCTTTGGATTCAGCGAGTCACGACAGGGCGGGCGCGGCGCTGATCCGCCCGGGGGTACCGGTGAAGCGGATCGGTAGTCCGGTGTGCACGATGTCGTGGCCCAGTTGTGGCTGATGCACGGGGGTCGGAAAACCGCGGGCGACGATGTGCGGGTCGGCCATCGTCTCCTCGGGCGACAAGATCATGCCCACGGCGAACCCGCGGCGTTGACCCAGCAGGAAGAAGTTGTCGGCGGTGTGGTGCTCCGCCAACAACACGATCGCGTCGCGGCACGTGCGGAAGCACTCCTGCGTGAACTCGTCCTCGTACAGCTTGGCGAGATCCATCCCGCCCTGCTCGATCGCAAGGTCGAGCAGGGTCGTCAGCGGCAGCTCATCGCGCAGGCCCTCGTCGTCGATCCAGCGCACGAGCTTGATCAACTCGTCGAGCGTGCGCGGCGGGAAGCCGGTGTGCACCTCGCGTCCATCGGCGGCGATCGCGACGATCGACTCGGTGGGCAGGTGCAACGCGTGGCGACCTGTCTGACGTTGCACGGTCTTCTCGGCGACCAGCCACCACTGCGTGGCCTGCTCCGTGGTGACGTTGACCGCGGCGTGCATGCTGACGTCGACCAGCTGACCTTCACCCGTACGCGCTCGGGCCTCGATCGCAATGAGCGCTCCGACCGCCGCCCAGATGGATGCAGTTTGGTAGCCCTGATTGCCGAGTGGCGCCATCGGCGGCAGCGAGTGGTCGTCGTATCCGCAACTCCAGGCAAGGCCGCCGCCGGCGATTGCAGTGAGGTCGCTGAACGGATCGAGGCTGCGCGGGTCGGAGCGTCCGAACGACGTGACACTGACCCACACCGTGGTCGGCGAGTCGATCTGCCCGTGATCCAGGCCGAAGGCCGCCAGCCGGCCCGGTGTCTCGCCCTCCAGCACGATGTCGGCGAAGCCCACGAGGTTGCGGAATTGATCCGCACCCTCGGGTGTGTCGAGGTCGATCTGCACACCCTGCTTCGACGTGTTGTAGTGCCAGAACCAGAGCGACCGGTCGGGGTGCGCCTCGGGCAGCGACTCGGCGAACGGACCGAATGTGCGGGTGTGATGGCCGCCGATGGGCTCCACCAGTAACACCTCGGCGCCGTAGTCGGCCAGCAACTTCCCGGCGAATGCAGCATGTTCACTCGCGAGTTCGATCACCCGCAGTCCGGTGAGTGGCCCGGTGTGGGTGCTCGCTTCAGATGACACCGTCGGCCTCCAGTCGTGCGATCTCGTCGTCGTCCAATCCGAGCAGCCCGGCGAGTACCTGATGGTTGTGTTGCCCGAGCAGTGGTGCCCCGGTGGACATCGACCAATCGGTGGCCGACAGGTGCAGCGGGATGCCATCCACGCGCACAGCGCCCATCAGCGAGTGCGTCACCTCCGGGAACAGGCCCCAGCGGGCGGTCGACGAATCGCGATCCGTGCGTTCCTGCGGTGATTGCACGGCGGCAGCAGGAATACCCGCGGCGAGTAGGCGGGTCTGCACCTCGAACTTGTCGTGCCGTCGGGTCCACGCGGATACCCGCGCGTCCAGTGCGTCGTGTGCTGCGAGACGAGCATCGACGGTGGCCCACGCTGGCTCATCCACGCCGAGGATGGATGCCAGCGTTGCCCACTCCGCATCGGTGCGGCACACCACCGCAACCCACTCGTCGTCACCCAGTGCGGGGTGGATGCCGTGCGGCGCCATCAGCGGATGGTGTCCGCGGTTCGATGCCGGCATCCCCGGTCGGCGCGCTGGCCGACCGTTGACGGTGAAGTCGAGCACCATCGGTCCCAGCATCGCTGCGCCGGACTCGACCGTGCTCATGTCGATCCACTGACCCTCGCCCGTGCGTCGTCGATGGTGGAGTGCCGCGAGGATCGCGAACACCATCAGGTTCGCACCGTGATGATCCATGTACGAGAAGCCGAAACCGGCCGACGGTTCGTCGGCCTGACCGACCGACCAGGTGAGCCCGCACACGGCCTGCACGATGGGGCCCCATGTGCGGAACTGGCGGTACGGACCGGTGTGTCCGAACCCGCAGTTCGACACATAGATGACGCCGGGTCGCAGCTCACACAACCGCTCGTAACCGAACCCCCAACTCTCCATTACCTCGGCCGAGAAGTTCTCGGTGACGACATCGGAGATGCTCACGAGTTCGGCGAGCAGGCTCCGTCCACGTTCGGTGCGGGTGTTCAGGGTGATGCCCTGTTTGCCGACGTTGTGGTTGTTGAACGCACCGCCGGCGTCGATGCCTCGTTGGCCTTCCCTGAACGGTGGCACGCCGCGCAGCAGATCCCACTTACCCTTCCGAACAGGGTCTTCGATGCGGATGACCTCCGCGCCGAAGGCTGCCAGCGTGCGTGTCGCTCCGGCGCCGGCGAGTTGCCCAGAGAGGTCGCAGATGCGTAGGCCGGCGAGTGCCGTGGAGTTCACCTCAGGGCTCCAGCACGACCTTGATCGCGCCCGACTTGCGGTCGCGAGCAGCGGCGAAGGCCTCGACCGCAGCGTCGAGTGGGAAGCGGTGGGTGATGAGCGTGGCGCCGATTTCAGGACGATCAGCGAGCACCTGGGCGGCGAGATCGAAGTCGCGTACACGGCCGTGGCTGCCGTACATCATCGACGGGATGATCACGATCTCCTTCGACATCAGCTCCATACCCGGTAACGGCACCGATCCGTCCCAGTACATGCCGACGAGCACGATGCGTCCGCCGGGGCGGCACATCTTCACTGCCTGAGCCAGCGACTCGCCGGTACCGACGGCGTCGAACACGACATCCCACTTGTTGCGGCCGAACTCGCCGAGTGTGCCGCCGAGGCGGGCCACGGCGTTGACCTGGTGGTCGTGGCGGGCCAGCACGTCGACAGCGCTCACACCGACGGCCTGCAGTGACGGCACGAGGCACAACCCGATCGTGCCGCCGCCGATGACGGCAGTGGATAAGCCGCGTAGGTTGCCCGCCATGCGCACCGCGTGCACCGCCACAGCGAGCGGTTCGACGAGCGACGAGTCCTTCGCTGGTACGGACAGGGGGAGCGCGACGATCGTGGACTCGGGCACGATGCACAGGTCGGCCATTCCGCCGTCGTGTGCTCCACCGAACATCTGCAACCCGCTGCGGCAGTGGTACGGGCGCCCGTCTCGGCAGGGTTCGCAGGTGCCGCATGCGCCGATCGGTTCGATCGCGACGAGACGCCCGTCGGGCAACCAACCGGCGAACTCGTGACCCAGCGTGGCGGGTGTGGGCATCAGGTCGACCATGTGCAGGTCGCTACCGCAGATACCCGCCGCTGCGATGCGCACCTTGACGCCCTCACCGGTGGGCTCGGGGATGTCGACGACCGACACCTGATGATCGGCACAACGGACGGCACGCATGGCGGCGAGGCTAACCCGCCATCCGTCTGCCCCCCGGGGTCGCGCACTCAGCTCGGCAGTTTGCGGAAGTCCCAACTGGCGATCTTGGTGGGTGTGATCTTCAACCACGCGTGGCGGCCATCGGGGGTGTAGGTGCCTCCCCCGTACTTGGTGCCGAAGCCGGACTCGGCGACCTGTACCAGCGGGTCGGGACCGCTGTCGGTGCGCGGGATATCTCCCACGGCTTCGATGGTGCCGGTGATCTCGACACCGCGCAGTTCGAAGTACTCGGTGCCGGCATCGACGGTGAGGCCGACGAGTGGGTGACGTACGGCGTCGGTCCAGCGCTGGCTGCGGGTCAGCGAGTTGATCCAGACGTGCTCGCCGTCCCACACGAACCACACCGGCGACACATGCGGCTGACCCTTGGCATCCACCGTCGCGAGACGGCAGGTCTTCTCCGTCGTGAGGAACGCGTCGAGTTCGCCCGTGGTCATCGCGATCGCCCTACCGCGCTTCTGTTCTTGTGCCATCCCCGTTCCCCCTGCGTTCACCGAATGTGCGGAGCCTAGGCTCCGCGTCATGAAGTTCTTCAGCGCCGCCGCGATGGCCGAGATGTCCGAGGATGTCCCGGCGGCTACGGCCACACTGCTGCCGCACTGGGTGGAAGGGCCCCACATCGCCTCCCGCCTGGATGTCGGCATCGTGACGATGAGCGCCGGCGGGTGCACCCCGCAGCACAGTCACGACGGCGGCCAGGTGCTGGTGGTCACGGCCGGAACCGGCTTCGTGGAGGTCGTCGGCGGCGAGCGGCGGATCGTCACCGTCGGCGACATGATCGTCGCTCAGCCCGGCGAAATTCACATACACGGGGCGCTCGGCGACGGTGCGTTCGCTCACCTCACGGTCACCACTCTTGGCTACCAGTTTCCGGCCGCGCCTGTGGATGCTGGGCCCGTGGTTGCTGCGCCGATTGCGCCGTCAGCATGATGCCGCGGTAATTTGGTCAGTTGTTTGAACCGGCTGTCGTGGCCGACCGCACAAGGAGCTGCCATGTCCGAAGCTTGGATCATCGATGCCGTCCGCACACCCCGCGGTATCGGCAAGGTCGGCAAGGGCGCCCTCGCCGACATCCACCCACAGGAGCTGGGTGCCACCGTGCTGAAGGCGATCGCCGTGCGCAACAACCTCAACACCGCTGATGTCGATGACGTGATCTTCGGTTGCAGCACCCAGGTCGGCACCCAGGGTGGCGACCTCGGACGTATGGCGTTGCTCTCGGCCGGATACGAGCAGGTCGTCAGCGGCGTCACCCTCGACCGCTTCTGCGGTTCGGGCATCACTGCCACCAACCTCGCCGCAGCCTCGATCATGGCCGGCTTCGAAGATGTCGTCATCGCCGGCGGCGCCGAGATGATGTCGTCGTATGCCGCCAACGCTCACCCGGCCGTACGTGGTCCGTTCATGGACGCTGGTAACGAGGTGTTGCGTGCGCTGCACCCACAGACCAACCAGGGCGTGGCCGGCGACGCAATCGCCTCGCTGGAAGGTATCTCCCGTCAGGCGCTCGACGAGCTGGCGCTCGAGTCGCAGCGTCGTGCAGCCGTCGCCATCGCGGAGGGTCGCTTCGACCGCAGCCTTGTGCCCGTGTACCGCCCCGACGGCACCCTCGCCCTCGACCGCGAAGAGTTCCCCCGCCCGCAGACCACGATGGAATCACTCGCCGGCCTCAAGCCGTCGTTCGAGGCCCTCGCCGATGTCGTGCTCAACGAGGCTGGCGACACCTACCGCAGCATGGTGCTGCGCCGGTTCCCCGGTCTGGAGATCACCCACGTGCACCACGCCGGCAACTCCAGCGGTGTCGTTGATGGCGCGGCCGCAATTCTGATGACTAGCCCCGAGTACGCCCGGGCGCACGGTATGAAGCCCCGCGCTCGCGTGCGTGCGGCCGTCAACATGGGTGACGACGCCACGCTGATGCTGAACGCTCCCGGACCGGCAGCGCGTAAGGCCGTCGCCAAGGCCGGCCTGACGCTCGACGACATCGACCTGTTCGAGGTCAACGAAGCATTCGCCGTAGTGCCCGAGAAGTTCATCCGCGACCTCGGTATCGACCGCGACAAGATCAACGTCAACGGTGGCGCCATCGCCCTCGGTCACCCCATCGGCGCCACGGGTGCCCTGTTGATCGGCACGTTGCTCGATGAGCTCGAGCGTCGCGACCTGCAGTTCGGTCTGGTCACGATGTGCGCCGCCGGTGGTATGGCCCCGGCGATCATCATCGAGCGGATCTGACCACACGTATGTCCCTGCGCGGCGCGGCGTTCATCGCTGGTGCGTACGAACATCCACGACGCGATATCCCCGACCGCACCGTTCCGCAGATTCATGCGGAGGTCGCGGTCGGGGCGCTCGCCGACGCCGGTCTGACGATGGCGGATGTCGACGCGTACTACTGCGCGGGCGACGCCCCGGGCTTCGGGCCGATCTCGATGGGGGAGTATCTCGGTTTGCGCTGCCGCACGTACGACAGCACCGAGACCGGCGGTTCGTCGTACCTCGTGCATGTCGGCCATGCGGCAGCGATGATCAAGGCTGGGCACGCGTCGGTTGCGTTAATCACGCTGGCTGGCACGCCGCGCAACGGCGGTGCACAGCCGGGCTCGTCGGGAGCTGCCCCTGCGCCGGAGAGCGAGTTCGAGAACCTGTGGGGCGCCACCATCGTGGCTCACTACGCACTCGCCGCACAGCGGCACATGTACGAGTTCGGCACCACCAGTGCGCAGCTAGCGGAGATCAAAGTGGCGGCATCGCTGCACGCACAGCACAACCCTCACGCCTTCCTCCGCGATGTCGTCACGGTGGAGGAAGTGCTTGCGTCGCCACTCGTGGCCGATCCGCTGCACCGTATGGACTGTTGCGTAGTGACCGACGGCGGGGGAGCGATCGTGGTGGTCAGCCCCGAGATCGCTGCCACCCTGCCGCGTCGCAGCGTGAAGCTGCTGGGTCAGGGTGAAGCGGCGAAGGACACCAACCGTGGCCGCATCGACCTGTCCCACACGGGCGCCGTGTGGTCGGGTGCGCGAGCGTTCGCCGAGGCTGGTGTCACGCCGGCCGACATCGACTATGTATCCATCTACGACAGCTTCACGATCACGGTGCTCGTCACGATCGAGGATCTCGGGTTCTGTGAGAAGGGTCAGGGTGGCCGCTTCGTGATGGACGGCGGTCTCGTCGCCCCGTTCGGCCGGCTGCCGTTCAACACCGATGGTGGCGGACTGTGCAACAACCACCCGGCCAACCGCGGCGGCATGACCAAGGTGATCGAAGCCGTGCGTCAACTGCGCGGTGAGGCACATCCGGCGGTGCAGGTACCGAACTGTCAGCTCGCGCTGGCCCACGGCACCGGTGGAGCGCTCGGCACCCGTCACATGAGCAGCACGCTGATCCTGGGGCAGCCCGATGCCTGAGACACCGTTCCTGCCCACTCGGCCCCCGCGTCCCACACATGAGACCGTCGAGTTCTGGGATGCATGCGCGCAGGGTCGCCTTGTCGTGCCGCGCTGCGACGACTGCCACGAGTACATCTGGTACCCGCGTCTGTTCTGCCCGCACTGCGCGTCTCAGCGGGTCACGTACAACGAAGTGCGCGGCACCGGAACGGTGTACAGCTTCACGATCATGCGCAAGGGAAGCGGCCCCTACAAGGAGTTCGCCCCCTATGTGATCGCCTACGTGGAACTCGACGAGGGGGTGCGTCTGATGACCAACATCGTCGGTGTGTCCGTCGATGATGTGCGCGTGGGGATGCCGGTGAAGGTCGTGTTCGACGATTCGATCCCGCGCTTCACTGCCGCCTGACGCGTTCTCCAAGCTCGCGGGTCGCGCACGGGCCACGGGCGTCCGTGGTCCGTGCGTGACACGAACGGTATTGGTGGGATCAGGGGCCGGTGAACAGGCGGCCGGTGGTGCGGTACTCGGTGTTAAGTCCCGCAGCCTTCTCCGACTCGCGGGTCTTCACTTCGGCGCGGGCCACCACCATGTGGTGCACCTCGTCGGGCCCGTCGGCCAGACGGAGCACGCGCTGGGCGTGGTACATCTCGGCGAGCGGGAACCACTGGGTGACGCCGGCGGCGCCGTGCATCTGGATTGCCTGGTCGATGATCTGTGCGCACTTCTCGGGCACCATCGCCTTCACGGCGCTGACCCACACGCGGGCCTCGGCGTTGCCGAGCACGTCCATCGCCTTCGCCGCACGCAGCACCATCAGGCGCATTGACTCGACGTCGATGCGGGCACGTGAGAGCACTTCCATGTTCTTGCCCAGGTTGATCAGTTTCTTGCCGAAGCCCTCGCGGCTGAGACCACGGTCGATCATCATCTCGATGGCCCGCTCGGCAGAACCGATACTGCGCATGCAGTGATGGATACGTCCCGGTCCAAGCCGCAACTGCGAGATCTCGAAACCCTTGCCCTCGTCCCACAGGATGTTGCTCTTGGGGACACGCACATCGTTGAAGCGGATGTGCATATGGCCGTGCGGTGCCTCGTCGTTGCCGAACACGATCATCGGGCCGACGACCTCCACCCCGGGGGTGTCCATCGGGATGAGGATCTGCGAGTGCTGCTTGTAGGTGTCGGCGGTGGTGTTGCTGCGCACCATCGTGATCAGGATCTTGCAGCGCGGATCGCCGGCGCCGGAGGTGAAGAACTTCTCACCGTTGATGATCCATTCCTCGCCGTCGAGCACGGCGCGGGTGTCGATCTGCTTCGCGTCGCTGCTCATCAGACCGGGCTCGGTCATTGCATACCCTGAGCGAATCTCTCCGGCCAGCAGCGGCTCGAGCCACTTGGCCTTCTGCTCGGGCGTGCCGACACGCTCGAGCACTTCCATGTTGCCCGTGTCTGGTGCCGAGCAGTTCAGCGTCTCGGGCGCCAGGCGGTTCTTGCCCAACTCGTTGGCGATGTACGCGTAGTCGAGGTTGCTGAGGCCCACACCGTCGGCGTTGGGGAGGAAGAAGTTCCACAGACCCAGCGCCTTGGCTTTGTCCTTCACCGTCTGGAGCAGTTCGAGCTGACCCGGGGCGTACGTCCAGCGGTCGGCGCGGCCCTCGCCCATGTGGTGGAACTGCTCGGAGATGGGGTCTACTTCGTCGCGCACGAATGCCTTGACCGCTTCGTACAGCGGGCGGACGCCGTCCGACATACGCAGGTCGAGATCGTCCATACTCGACATCTTCAGTGCGCCACCAACCATGTTCCACTCCTCATGTTCGTCAGGATCTGACGTGGTGGACGCTAATCGGTGTGGCGTTGGTGCGTTCAGTCCGTGTCCGACCGGCGCTCAGTCGGTGCGGCGCACGGCGGTGAACAGCCGTCCGGCGTAGCACCGTGGTGCGAGCGGCAGACCGTAACGAGGCGGCAGCAATTCGGCTGCTTCGTCGTCGATCACGTCGAATCCGGCTCGGTCCAGCGAGCCGAGGGCGTCCGGCAGGCCCCCGCGGAGCCGTTCGCCGCCCTGCACCAAACGCTGCTTGAGGTCGGTGGCGGTGCGCTCGAACTGCGTGTCGCGGAAGAAGTTCATCTCCACGTAGTCGGCAATCACTGTGCTGCCGGAGGACAGGAAGCTGCCTAGCGCGTGCACAACCGCCTCGGCTGCTTCTGCGGTGAGGTAGTTGATCACACCTTCCCACACCACGATCGTGGGCACGTGTGGGTCGAAGCCGGCAGCGATCAGTGGTGCATCGAAGGGCTCGTTGGCGAGGTCGACCGGGACTGCCACTCGCGGCGTGGCCACTGCTACTGGGGCGTACACCGCCTCGCGGAGTTCGAGTGTTGCCGGGAAGTCGACCTCGTAGAACGTTGCCGACAGCGCCAGTCGATAGGGGCGGGCGTCGTAGCCGGCACCCAACAACAGCACCTGAGCGCCCGGGTGCTCAGCGCAGAATGCGAGGACGGCATCGTCGATGTACTTCGTCCTCATGCGGATGACCAATTGCAGCGGTTCGTCGGCGCGCGCATGTGCGATGGCCTCCTCGTCGCACACGAGCGACGCGAACGGATCCTCGATCAGTCGTTGGTCGGGCGGGAGTTCAGCAGCCAGTAGCCGACAGGCTGCGACCAACATTGCGCTGCGACTGGCACCGCGGGGAGCTTCGCTCATGCGCTGACGATAGCCACCACGTTGCGATCGTGACCGGATGACAGACGCTCAGACGCTCTGCAGTTCCCACTCGAAGCGGAGGCCGGTCTGTTCGCCCATCAGCGAGTTCTGGTCTGCCTGGCTCATACCGGTCGTGTCGAACTCCCAGGTGACCTTGTAGCTCATCGACTCGCCGGTCGTGTTGCCGTGGGTTACCCAGCTGCCGGCTCCGGATTCGAAATCGGCGAACTGCTCGGCGGCAGCGGCGAACGATTGGCGGGGGATGACCTGCCCTGCGCCGTCAGCGACGAACCCGACGCAGGTGCCGGTTCCGCTACCGCGGCCCTGTTCGACGGTGATCATCATGTGGTTCTGGAACCCGTTGGTGGTGCTCACCAGATCGGTGAGGTACATCCGCACGGATCCGGCATCGCCAGCGGTGGAGGTGACCTTGACACATTGGGTGCCTGCCGCCCCGGGGACCACCGGGCCACCGGGGTGGAACAGCGCACTGCCATGGGCGTCATCGGTCAGTGTGACCTGACCGGGTGCGTCGGCCGAGCGGGGGACACCCGGGTCGAACGCTGCATAGGAGGCTCGCCAGATCAGTCCGGCTGCAGCGGCGAATGCCATCGCCGACACCCCCACGTAACGGAGGGTTCGACGAGATGCGGTGCGGTGACCGACCATCTCGTCCCCCTTCACAGGTGCGTTCGCTAATCTGTCCGAGTGTTGTCTCGGTCGGCGATCAGCAGCCCCTGAGAAATAACGTTCTCATCGATTTACTGTCAGCGTGACTGTCGCTATCGCGTGCAGTCCTCGGCGTGCCCGGGGGTCTGCTCAGCGTGCTGCGTAGTGGGCAGCGATGCGTGTGCTGGTGAGCACCGTGGTGTACACCGCAATATGGTCGACGGTGCCGGCAAACGTGGCGCTGGTGGGGAACGTACCGCCGGTGCCGATGGTGCCTGAGCCGACTCGCCAGAACCCTGTGTAGTTCGTGGTCGCGGTGGTGGTGCCGCTGATGGTGAGTGCTCCGTCGATGTAGATCGAGGAGGTCTGCGTACCGCCGCTGGCACCGGTGGCGGTGACCACCAGGTGGTGCCAGACGTTGTCGTTGTACACCTTGGCCGCCGGTGTGGTGATAACGGTGTTGGCACCCCACCCGCCGTAGACGATGCGGCCGTTGTTGCGCATGTAGACGAGTCGGTCGGAGGTGGGCGACGTCGCGCCAGTGGTGGACTCGAACCCGATCAACTTGCCACCGGTGGTGGTGTTGGTCTTGAACCACATCTCCAACGTCAACGCCGTGGGGTTCGCGACCGAGGTGTTGCACACGATGCGGCCGGCGGCGCCCAGCAGGACTGCGGTGCCGGCGTTGGTGGCGAGGCCGTCGGCCTGGTTCATGGTGTAGGCCGGGGTGTACGTGCCGTTCTTTCCGTTGCCGGAGAAATCCGCAGCGCTGGTGCCGGTGGTCTCGTCGAGCAACCAGTAGATCGAAGGGTTGTCGGCGCGCACTGCCGCCGCGTACGGCTGGAACGCAACTGCGGTCGTCCACGTGTTGGGGCCGTCCGTGACGCGGGCGCTGAAGGCGGCCGATGCCGCGTTGCAGGGGAGCGCGATGGCCGCTGCAGTCACCGCGATCGCCGCCATGGCCCCACCGAAGGTTGCCCACCTGAGCGTGCCGAACTGGTTGTCGCCCGATAGGTCGTCGGGGTCGCCATCGCCGGGGCCGCCGGGGCCGCAGGGATCTCCGGGTTCGCCGGCTTGGTCGTTGTCGTCGTCGGCGGGCGTCTCGGATTCTGATCCGGCGATCGCGCCAATGATGGAGATGACGAAGGCGAGGGCGAGGGCGAGCAGCTTGAGCATCTCGCCCTGCTGCAACCACATCTCTGGGAGGCCGATGAACGGAATTCGCAGCCGCGACACGGCATGTATCGCCGAGGGCTGAACGGACTGAGCGTCGCTGGTGTGGTTCGCGTCGCCCTGGGTGATGTAGCTGCCATCCGACATCACGTTTACGATGCGGTGCAGTTTGGTTCGACCGGGGTGGTTGGCGTCGTCGGCGACGACCACCAGGCCGATGTTCAGCGGCTGATCCTTGGGGACTGGTGAACCGATCACCAGGTCGCCGGGCGCGATCGACGGGCGCATCGACCCGCTGGGGACGAGGTACGCCTTCCAGCCCATGGCCAACGGCACAAGGGCCATCACCAGGAGCGAGCCGCAGAACCCGAGGAACCAACGGCTGCCGAGGCCAAACAGGAAACGACCCCACCCGAGAGGGTGAACAGTGGCCGTGTCGGTGCGACCCCGGGTGGGGGCGGTCGTCGTGGCGGTCATGTTCATCTCACCTCCCAGGCAGGGGTCGGGTTTTCCGGTCAGTTACCAGTGGTTCAGGGAGTAAGGATCAGGTGTTCTGGTTCTCCCAGGTGAAGGTGATGCCGGCAGTTGCGGCCTGCAGCGCATCGATCTGCAGCTGCGACAGGCCGGTGGTGTCGAACGTCCACTGGATCTTGTAGGTCTTGGTTTCCGTTCCCACGCCGGTGGTCACCCACGATCCAGCTGCCGTGGCGTACGAGGTATTGGCGAGTGCCGCGGCGGCGAGGGTCTGGTTGTTGATGATCGTCCCGCCCGTAAGGTCGGCGGTGAAGCCGGTGCACGTGCTGAAGTCGCCTCCGGTGCCCTGTTGCACCGTGAACTTCAGGTATGTGTCGAGGCTGGCGGTTGCAGTCTTGGACGCGAGGTACAACTTGACGTTGCCGGCCACGTTGGCGGTCGAGGTGACCTTGATGCACTTCGTGTCGGTCTGGGCAGGCACGATGTTGAGTGCAGTGAAGCGAGCCACACCGGCGTCATCGTCGGCGAGCACCACCGTGCCAGCCTTCCATTGGTTGGTTGCGTTACTGGTAGTGGCCGAGAAGGCGGCGTACGACGCCTGCCACACGAAGCCGCCAGCGGCGAGCAGAGAAAGCGGCAACACGCTGTACTTCAGTGCCTGCCGAACAACACGCTTGTTGGTGAACATTGACCCGTCTCCTTGGTTGTGCCGGCCGCCACTCGGCCGTTCGGACTATTTCTTCGGTCACAATTTTTGTTTCTTAAGGTTTTTCACGAAACAAATTTCTGGTAATCCTCAAAAGTTCGACGCAGCGGGAGATCTGCCCCCAATTTCGTGACGATTCGCAGGTGTTCGATGCGTCTCGAAGTTGCCGAGTGGTGACGGTTGACACACTGTGTCAATGGTGGGTACCGTGCCCGCCTCGGGGAGTTCACACACCTACAAGGAGTTCACATGTCAAGGAGCTTGGCCGGCAAGGTCGCGTTCATCACCGGTGCAGGTCGTGGCCAAGGCCGCGCCCATGCAGTCCGGATGGCTGAGGAAGGCGCCGACATCGTCGCCGTCGACATCTGCCGCCAGATCGAGTCGAACCCGTACCCGCTGTCGTCGTCGGAAGATCTCGCCGAGACAGCCGGTCTGGTGAAGGCGCTCGGCCGCAAGTGCATCGCCATCGAAGCCGATGTGCGCAGTCGCCCGGCGCTCGCCGAGGCAACGTCCACCGCCGCCCGCGAGTTGGGCAAGATCGACATCGTCGTGGCCAACGCAGGCATCCTGCCGATGGCCATGGGCGACCCGGATCCTCAGGACTTCATCGACGCCACCGACGTGGACCTGCTCGGCGTGATGAACGCCGTTGCGGCCTGCTACCAGTACCTCCCCGACGGTGCCTCAATCATCATCACCGGCAGCACCGCTGGCATGATGCCGAACACCACCGCCAACCCGGCGATGGGTCCTGGCAGCCAGGGCTACGGCTGGAGTAAGCGTGTGCTCATCGAGTACACCGAGCAGATGGCGCTCGTGCTGGCACCGCGGTTCATTCGCGTGAACTGCATGCACCCGACGAACTGCAACACGCACCTGCTGAACAACGACGGTCTGTACCGGGTGTTCCGCCCCGACCTGGAGAACCCCACCCGCGAGGACGTGCTCCCGGCGTTCACCCACTTCCAGGCGATGCCCATCCCGTACGTCGAGCCCAGCGACATCGCTGCGCTCGCCGCGTTCCTTGCATCGGACGACGCCCGCTACATCACGGGTCAGCAGATCCGCGTCGACGCCGGTTCGCTGTTGAAGTTCCCCAACGGTCCGTCCTGACCTGAGGGCAGGTCGATACACAGGAACCCCGGCCGCGGCCGGGGTTCCTGCCGTTTTCGACTGCACCGGTGCTGTGGGTTCGACCGCACCGACCTGGAGTGAGAGCATGCCGCCATGGATTTTGACCTTCCCGCTGAACTCGTGGACTTCCTCGCTGAACTCGACGAGTTCATCGAACGGGTGATCAAGCCACTCGAGGCTGAGGACGACAACATCCGCTTCCTCGACCATCGTCGCGAGTACGCACGCACCGACTGGGAACGCGGTGGCGTGCCGACCGACGAGTGGGAAGACCTGCTGTTCCGAGTGAAGCGACTGGCGGACGAAGCCGGGTTGTTCCGCTACCCATTCCCGACCGAGTTCGGCGGGCGCAACGGCAGCAATCTTGGGATGGCCGTCATCCGCGAACACTTGGCGCGTAAGGGTCTCGGGTTGCATAACGACCTGCAGAACGAGCACAGCATCGTCGGCAACAACGTCGGCCTGTTGCTGATGCTGCAGTACGGCACCGATGAGCAGAAGGCGCACTGGGTGGATGGCCTGGCCGAGGGTCGGCGCGGATTCGCTGTCGGCATCACCGAGCCAGAGCACGGCAGCGACGCGACGCACATGGAGACCACCGCTGTCCGCGACGGGGACACCTGGATCATCAACGGTGAGAAGACCTGGAACACCGGTATCCATCGTGCTGAAGCGGATCTGATCATGGCTCGTACCAGCGGCAAGGCCGGCGACGGGTTGGGCATCACGGCGTTCCTCGTGCCGGCCGACAGCCCTGGCTTCGAGGTGCTCGAGTACCTGTGGACGTTCAACATGCCCACCGACCACGCCCATGTGCGGCTCACCGATGTGCGGGTGCCCGACTCAGCGATCTTCGGCGGTGAGGGTCGCGGGCTGCAGGTAGTGCAGCACTTCTTCAACGAGAACCGCATCCGCCAGGCGGCGTCGTCGTTGGGTGCGGCGCAGTACTGCGTGGACGAAGCGGTGCAATACGCCAAGGAGCGCAAGCCGTTCGGCAAGCCACTGGCCACGAACCAGGGCATCCAGTTCCCGCTCGTGGAACTGCAGACGAAGTGCGAGATGCTGCGCGCGCTGATCCACAAGACGGCCTGGCTGATGGACCGCGACGGAGCGTTCAGCGTGAGCGACAAAGTGTCGATGTGTAACTACTCGGCCAACCGACTGTGCTGCGATGCCGCCGACTACGCGATGCAGGTACACGGTGGGATGGGCTACTCGCGGTACAAGCCGTTTGAGCACATCTACCGCCACCACCGTCGCTATCGCATCACCGAAGGTGCCGACGAGATCCAGATGCGTCGGATCGCCGGCTACATGTTCGGGTTCATGAACCAGCGCGCGCCGAAGGGTGTTGTCGAGGACTGAAGCTGGCTGGGTGTCAGATCAGGCCAGCGGCAGCAAGGCGCTTCAGCACGGAGTCGCGCACGAGGTCGGCAGCGGTCGACAACTCGCCGGTGGTGGGCTGGTGCTCGTATTGGGACGCATCCGGCCATCCCGTGTAGCCCCAGCGGCCATAGAGGGAGAACGAGAACACGTACTTTCCCCACCGTTCGTAGAGGATCACGCTGGTACCGGTGACGGCGTAGTTGGTGCTGTCCAGAGTGGTGGTGTAGCGCTGGTCGACGAACGCTTGCACGGATTCGGCCGCTTTCGTGTCCTTGTTGACCGTGGCTCCCGGCTGCTCCTCGACCGACCACTGGGTTGCATCGAGCGAACCATCATCGCTGAACCACTGGGCGTCCGCTTCGCTTATCGTGTAGCTCACCGGGTTGCCCGTGCAGGAGTTCGCATCCTTGAGGATTGCGGTGAGAAAGGACGCTGCCGAGTCGGTGTCGGGGAACGCGTAGAGGTCGAGCATGAACGAGCTCTGGTCGGGGAGGTCCCAACCCGGTCCGTACGCTTGCGCGGTGCTGCCGGCCAACTGGGCGCGCCCCACCGAGTTGGTGAGACCGCAGAAGCCGGTACCCGGCCCGGACCGCGACGTAGGCGCCGGGTCGGCGTCGGAGTAGCGCGTCCAGCCAGCGGGCACATCCGCATCGGTGGGCAGCACTGCCACCAGTAGGTCGCCGGAGATGGTTGGCTCAGGTGCGGTGGTGGGCACCTCGGTGGTGGTCTCCAGCGGTGTGGTGGTGTCGACCACGTCGGTGGTTTCAGGGATGGTGGTGGTGATCGTGGCTACGGGTGTGTCGTCGCCCTTCAGCAGGAAGAACGCACCCACCCCGATGGCCAATACCGCGAGGACACCGCCGACGATCAGCGGTGTGCGGTTCGGTGCGAGCGGGGGCGGCGTCGCAGCCCATTGCTGCGGTACGCCGTACGTGGGTTGGGCGACGGTGGGCGGGTACAGCGGCTGGGCGATGGTGGGCTGGGCGATGGTGGGCTGGGCGATGGTGGGCGGCTCGAACGACGGCGGTTGCAGCGTGTGCGGTTCGACGATGGGCGCGACGCCCGGTGGAGTGGCGGCCGGTGGCGTGAACGGCTGCAGTGGGTCGGCCGAGGTGAGGCCGTGGTCGTTCACATGGTCGGTCCAGCGTTGACCGTCCCACCATCGCAGCTCGTGGCGTCCAGACGGGTCTGCTTGCCAGGAAGGGTTCGTCATGGCGTGCTCCAAGTTCGTCGTTGCCACCGTTCTAGTCTGCGCCGGGTGGCGCAACGGTTATCTCGCAGGACCCTGGTCGAGGCCGAGGGTACGTAACACCCGGTTCTGTGTGGTGCCGTGCAGACGAAGGATGATCTCCGCGCGCTGCGTTGGGGTGAAGTGCAACTGCAGTTGGCGCACCAAGTCGGCAGGAACCTCGTCGGGATTGCCGAGGTACGCATCGACGAATCGCAGGGCGGTCTTGTGTGCTTCGGGTAGGTCGGAGGACTCGAAGTGGTCCACGGCGTCCAAGGTTGCGTCAGTGACGCCGGCGCTGCGTGCGGCCTCGTCGCGGTGGCTCTGGCACAGCTGGCAGTCTTGACGGCGGGCGTTGCGCCAGCGGATCAGTTCGCCCGTCACCGGGTCGAGTGAACCGATGGCAATGGCCTCGGTGAGCACCCGTGATGCGGCTCGGTCGATACCGGGTGACAGCGCCCCGGTGCTGACCGCTCCCACTGCGTTGCGACGATCGGGATCCAGCGGCAGACGTACTTTCATGATGGATCCCCCAGGTGGACGGCGGGTGGTTCCACGCCCAGTACGAGGCAGACACGTTGTAGCTGCTCGAAGGCCCACAACGCGCTGACGAAGGCGTGGCACTCGGCGGCACCGATGGCCTCCACCACCGCTGCAACCTGTTCGTCGGTGATGCCGTTCACATCGATGACGAACTGCTCGGTCAGCCCCAGGCAGAGGCGTTCACGCTCGCCGTAGAGCGGTGACGTGGGCCACTGGCGCAGGTCGGCCACCATCTCGTCGGTCAGCCCGGCCCCACGTGCTCGTGTCGAGTGGAGCGCGTGTGCCGTCGTGGCGCCGATCAACTGCGCGATACGTAGGCGAGCAAGTTCCAGCAGCATCGCGTCGCCGCGGTCCCACATCAGCCGCTGAGCATCCTCGGCTGCAGCGAACGCGGCAGGTGCCAGTAGCGCGGCCTCGGCCCAGGTGGTCACTCCGGCATCGTCGAGCAGGTGCATCATCCCGTGGTCCCGAAGATCTCGGCCTTGGTGAGGATGTTGCTCATCGTGCTGCCGCCGCCATCGATGGTGAGTTCGGTGCCGGTCACGAAACCCGACTCATCCGAGGCCAGGTACACGACCCCGGCGGCGACATCCTCTCGTCTGCCTGGACGCGGTACGAGATGCTGTGCACGCAGCTTGGGGCCGACCACAGGGTCGGCCTGAAACACCGGCACTACCTGTGGCGGCAGGATCATGCCGGTGATGATTGCGTTGGCGCGTATGCCCTGCTGGCCGAAATCGACGGCAATCGAGCGGGTCAGCGAGTTCACCGCCGCCTTTGCCGCGGAGTACGCCGCCATCTCGGCCGGCGGGCGGTATGAGGACTCGGACGAGATGTTCACGATCGCCCCACCGCCGGCCTCAATCATCCTTGGGATCGCGTACTTGCTCATCAACATCGTGCCGGTGAGTGTGACGCGAATGATCGTGTCCCAGGCGTCGAGCGTCACGTCGACGATCGAGCCGTCACCCTTGTTGATGACGTCGGTGGAGGCCGCATTGTTGACGAGCGTGGTGAGTGTTCCGTAGGTATCGATCGCCGCCTGTACCACTGCCCGCACATCGTCTTCGTTGCCGATGTCGGCGCGCACGAACGTCGCCTCGCCGCCAGCTGCGCGAATGGCCTTGACCATCTCGTCGCCGCGGGTGATCGTGCGCCCGGCGAGGACGATCTTGGCGCCCTCAGCCGCCATCATCGCGGCGATGACTCGGCCGATCCCTTTGGTTGCACCAGTGACGATGGCCACCTTGCCCTCGAGTCGCATTCGGTACCCCCTGGTCCGTACTGGTCGACACACTACTCAGACACTGTCTGCGCGAGGAGTCCCCTGTAATGGTGCAGACTGCGTGAATGGGATTCGAAGTACACATCGTGGTGGAGCTTCGTAAGCCACCGACCGAAGCATTGATGAGCGAGCTCGACCACAAGTTCGAGGTGGCTGCGCACGAGCACGGAACGAGAACGGTGAGCATCACCGAGCATGTGTCGGTTGCCAACCAGGCCGACGCGATCGCGTTCGTGCAGTCGTTGGTGATGGACGCGATGCCCGAGAACTCGAAGGTGTTGACCGTCGAAACCGAAGCCGACTGATCAGCTGCCCTGCAACTCCGCAGCGGTTCGCTGTACGGCCTCGACGATCTTGGTGTAGCCGGTGCAACGGCACAGGTTGCCCGACAACCCGACGCGCACTTCCTCCTCCGTAGGAGCAGGTGTGCGCTGCAGCAGTGCAGTGGCCGACATGATCATCCCGGGTGTGCAGAAGCCACACTGCACGCCACCTGCTTCCAACAGGTTGCGCTGCAGCGGGTGCATCGCGTCGCCATTCAGAACACCCTCCACGGTGGTGATCTCGCGGCCTTGTGCCTGCAGTGCGAGATAGCTGCACGAGTTCACGGGTTGTCCGTCGAGCAGCACCATGCAGGCACCGCACTCGCAATCGTCGCAGCCTTCCTTGGTACCGGTGAGGCCCACCTCGCCACGAATGACGCTGAGCAGGTTGCGACCTTGGTCGATCGTGACGGGGTACTGCATGCCGTTGACGGAGAGGATGATGGATTCGCTCATGATGCGGCTCCGATGCCGAGAGTGCGGTTGACAGGAATGGCGATGGTTTCGCCCGCCGCTCGGCGGGCTGCGGTTTCTACAGCTCGGCGGGCCATGACGCCGACCGTGTGTCGGCGGTAACGATCGCTGGCGCGGACATCGCTGATCGGTGTGGCTTGGGCGGACGCCGCGGCCGCGGCTGCTTCGGCCGCATCGGCGACACTGCTACCGACGAGCGTGTCGAGACCCATCACCGACACGATGGTGGGGCCGACAGCGGACAATGCGACTTGTACCGCAGCGACCGTGCCATCGGCTGCGAGCGTGACGTTCGCCGCGGCGCCGACGACGGCGATCTCCATCGCCCGGCGGTATTCGAGCCGCAGATACGCGCTGCCACTGTTGGCCGCCGGTTGCGGCAGGTGCACTGCCACGCACAGTTCTTCTGGCTGTGCGATCGTGCGTCCCGGACCCGACCACAGTTCGCTGATCGGCACGCGCCGGGTGCCGTGCAGTGAGCGCAACTCGACTTCGGCGCCGAGCACGACGAGCCCGGCCCCGGTGTCCATCGCCGGGCTGGCGTTCATCACGTTGCCGCCGATGGTGCCGACATGGCGTGTGGCCGGCGATCCGACGAGCGCGCTGCCGTCGGCGAGCGCGGAGTACGAACCGGCGACCACCGGGTGGTGCTCGATCGCGTGGTGCGACGCGTTGGCTCCCAGCGTGAGGCCAGCGCTGCCGGCGGTGATGTCGTCGAGGCCGGCGATGCGGTCGATGGCGACGAGGTCGGCGGGGAGTGCGGCCTTCCCGTGGCGGGCGCCGACGACGAGGTCGGTACCGCCTGCGATCGGGCGTGCTCCGGCAGCGATCGCGGCCAGAGCGTCCTCAACAGTGCGAGCGATGGTGAAGCTCATGCCGCACCGCCGATCGTGTTCTGTGCAACCTCTTGCAGGGTGTCCCACACACGTTCGGCGGTCATCGGCAACTGCCGAACCGGCGCACCGACCAGCTGTGCGATCGCGTTTGCAATCGCCGCTGCAGTGGCAACGTTCGGCGCTTCGGCCAACCCCTTTGCGCCGCGCGGACCAGCGTTGGGAGTGTTGATCTGCACGAAGTGGATGTCGATCGGTGGGGCGTCGGCGCAGGTCTGCAGCTTGTAGTCCAGTAGGCCAGCGGTGCGTTGATGCGCCTCGTTGTCGTAGCCGGTGCCCTCGGTGAGTGCCTGGCCGATACCCATCAGTACCCCGCCTTGCACCTGCCCCTCAGCGCCGAGTGGGTTGATGATCGTGCCCGAATCGTGTGCCGCGGCGACGTGCATGATGCGGGCGACGCCGGTGTCGCGGTCGAGTTTCACGCGCACGGCGTGGCAGCTGAACTGCGGGGCAACCCAGGCGGCCATGCCAGCGTCACCCACGCACGTGGACCCGGAGATTGGAGGTGGCCCGGGCGGCATTCCCGAGCCGTGACCGATGAGCAGTTCGCCGCCGGCGGCGATGCCTGCGAGGGTGGCGATGGGGACGGCTCGGCCGGGGGTGCCGGCGACGAACGCCTGTCCGTCGGCAAGCACGATGTCGGCCGGATCAGCCTCGAGATGATCGGCCGCCAGCGCCCGCAGTTGTTGGGCGATCTGCGCTGCTGCAGCAATCACCGCACGGCCGTTGTTGAAGAGCGTCTGTGATCCGGTGGCACCCATGTCGTACGGGGCGACGCTGGTGTCTTGGTAGACGAGTTGAAAGTCTGCTGCCGACATACCCAGTTCATCAGCGGCCAGCTGTGGCAAGGTCATCACCGAGCCGGTGCCGCACTCTTGCGCGCCGGTGATGATCTGTGCGCTGCCGTCGCCGTCGATCTTCACGTAGGCGCCCGACGGCACTGCGAAGCTCGGCCACCAGCCGATGGCAACGCCAATGGCCTCGTCGTCGGGTAGTTGTTGTCCGTAGCCGGCCATCCGCGCTGCCCGCTCGATGCACTCCTGTACGCCGATCTCGCCGTAGATCTGGCCGGTGGGCCCTTCGAGGCCGGTGTCGACCGCATTGAGCTGTCGGAATGCCACGGGATCCATGCCGATCGCACGAGCGACTTCGTCGGTATGCGACTCGAGCGCCCAACATGTCTGCGGTGCTGTTGGTGCCCGCACGGAACCTGAGGGTTGGTGGTTGGTATACGCGAGGTGCGCTTCGGCGAGCAGGTTGGGAATGCGGTACGGCCCGAGGGCGTGCATTGCACCGAGCTGGCTGAAGAAGCCGGCGTCGGCGGTGTAGGCGCCGTTGTCGAGCACCAGCGTCACCCGTCGGGCGACGATTCGGCCATCGCTGCTGACCCCGGTCTCGAAGTCGTAGCAGATGCTCTCGCGACGCTTGTCGGGGGCAAGGAACTCCTCGCGACGGCTGAACAGCAGACGCACCGGCCGGCGCGCTGCTTTGGCGAGTGCGGCGATGTGCGCCTCGAAGTGGAACCCGCACTTGCCGCCGAAGCCGCCGCCGAGGTGGGGGACGATGATGCGTACGCGGTTGGCCGGTAGCTCGAGGGTTTCGCACACACCGGCGCGGGCGTCGTACGGCACCTGGGTGCTGGTCCAGATGGTGACCTTGTCGCCTTCCCACTGCGCGACGATCGCGCGGGGTTCGATCGGGGCTGCGTGGCAGCCATCTGCGTCGTAGCGACTGCGCACCACAACGGCAGCCTCGGCCATGCCGCGCTCGACATCGCCCTTGGCGATCGACGAGAACGACGCGTCGTTGCGTTCGCGGACGAGTGCGCCGCTGGCTCCGTAGCTGGCCCAGTCGGTGTGCACGAGGGGGGCATCGGCGGCGAGTGCAGTCTCCGGATCGTTGACGACGGGGAGCAGTTCGTACTCCACCACGATTGCGTCGACGGCACGCTGGGCGGTGGCTGCGTCGACTGCAGCGACAGCGGCGACGATTTCTGCCTCGAAGCGCACCACACCGTCGGCGAACAACGTGCGGTCCTGCACGAACGGACCGAACCGCACATTCGGCACGTCGGCCTGCGTGAGCACGGCGAATACGCCGGGGATCGCTTTCGCAGCGGTCGTGTCCAGGCGGGTGATGCGACCGTGGGCGATTCCGGCGTACTTGAATTTCGCCGCGAGCATTCCGGTGAGCGTCAGGTCGGCGGTGTAGCGCCCGCTGCCGGTGACCTTGTCGGGGCCATCGGCGCGGATGAAACGTGCGGGATTCGGGGCAGGTGTGGTGACAGTCATCGAGAGGTGCTCCTTCGGCCCCCCAATATGCCAGATGTGGGGCCACCGGCCGAGTTGGAGGGTTGTGTGTGCACATGATGAGGTAATGTGCACACATGAACGTCGGCGTGCGCGAACTGAAACAGCACCTCTCCGACTACCTCGATCGTGCCGCTGGCGGTGAGGTCATTCAGGTCACCGACCGTGGCGTGCCGAAGGTGCAGATCGTTCCGGTCCCGGGGGCTGGTCAGATGGCCCGAGGTGTCGATGAGGGTTGGCTGCGTCCGCCGGTTCGTTCCGAACCGCTGTCAGCGCTGCACCGCGCTGCAGGACGCCGACGGATCACCGAAGTGCTTGCGGACGACCGCGGCGAATGACCACCTACGTCGATTCCAGCGCGCTGCTGAAGCGCTATGTCGATGAGGCCGACTCGACGCTGGCTGATCAACTACTCGCTGCCGACCCGGTGCTGGTCACCTCATGGATCACGTTGGTGGAAGTTCGGCGAAACCTGGCTCGTCTCATCGATGCCGCCGATCTGCACACCATGCGACGGCAGTTGGAACGCGACCTCGATGGTTTCGCGCTGGTCTGCGTTGACGCGGTGGTGTGCCAGGCAGCAGCGGAGATCGGTGAACACCTTGGCGTGCGAACTCTCGATGCGCTGCACCTCGCGAGCGCGCAACGGCTGCTGGTACCGGGGCTGACGTTCGTGACCTTCGACCTGCGCCAGGCGCAGGCGGCGCGGTCGCTCGGGTTCACCGTGCTCGGCGCCTGAGCGACGAGCGGCCTACTTGCTGGCGATCTCGACGGGTGTGCCGTACTGGTCGGCGACGTCGGTGCCCAACCCGACTGGTGTCGGGTCAATGCCGAACAACTGGCGGACCCAGGCGATGACGACGTGGCGGATGATCGGGAACGTGGTGGTGACAGCGACGGCCGGCGGCTTGCAGCCATCCTCGCCGAGCGTGCGCAGCGAGGGGAACGTGTCCAGCAGCGGTCCAAGGCCTGATGCATCGGCGATGCCGATGATGCCGGTGCCGCCACCGAATGTGCAGAAGTCGTCGAACGCATTGTGGCCGGCACCGTCGATGACCCACAGCGCAGACGGTGAGGGAGCTGCCTCGTAGGCCGGACGTGTGACGGTGGCGGGCGGGACGACGGCGTCGATCGAGCCGGCGACGAACAGCGACGGTTTGGCGGGCATGACCATCGGGGTCGTGCTGGTGGTGGTGCCACTGTCGCCGCCGCGCAGTACCCCGGAGGCCAGCGACACGTACCCGTCGATACGAGCATCGGCGGCAGCCCCCAGCACCGTCGCACCACCCGCCGAGTGGCCGACTGCGGCGACATGGTCGCTGTCGACATGTCCAGCGAACAGCGTCGAGGAATCGTCGCCCTGGGCGATGATCAGGTCGAGGCTCTTCAGTAGGTCATCGACGGAGTCGTTCGGGTCGATCGGGCCACCCGTGAGCGCACCACCGAGTACTGCGCTGAGATCGCGCGAGGGGTGCTCGGGGGAGACCACGATCATTCCCCAACTGGCCATCTCGGCCGTGAGGAATGTGCTCTGCAGCCGCACACCAGAGAACCCGTGGCTGAACAGCACCACCGGAAAGGCGCCGTCGGCGACCGCTGCGTCACGGCTGGCGGCGTAGCTTGCCCCAGCAGCGATGTCCGCGGTGAACAGGGCTTTCACTTTCTCGGGGACGAAATCGCGAATGTCGTAGGTCTCGGTACCGGAGGTGCCCGCAACCGCCGGATACCAGATCTCGACGCTCGGACCTTTCGCCAACTGCAACGTGGTGACGCCCACGGGGTACGGCCCAGCCTCGGTGTAGGCGGCTGCGGCGTCGGCCGGCGACACGGTGGTCTCGGTCGCTGCCGGTGTTGTCGTGTCGGACGTGGGTGAGGTGATGGCCGCGCCAGTGGTCGTGGGCGCCGAACTCTTGGTGTCGCTGCAAGCGGTGACGGTGGTGAGCACAGCGACGAGGGCGAGGGTCAGTCGGCGAGGAGTCATCGGGGAAGAATGCCACACGCGGTGGGATTCTTGGTGGCGCAGGCGATCTGCGAGTTGGGGCGATCAGCCGCTATCGTGCTTGAGCCGCTGCTGGGGCAACCCGGCAGGTCGGTGTCAGCATGGCGACGTGGCCGAGTGGCTGAGGCAAGGGCCTGCAAAGCCCTCCACATGGGTTCGATTCCCATCGTCGCCTCCCGGATGATCGAGCGGGACTCCTCCGGGGGCCCCGCTCGGCGCGTTCAGCGCCAGCCGTGGTCCTGTTGCACCTGCCGCCACTTTCTTGGGTGCCAGCAGTCCTGGTCCTCGCCCCACCCGTGGAACCCGTCCGCCTTCCATTCGACGAGCGCATCCCAACAGAACATCGAGGGGTAGGCGGTGAACACTTGGCGGCTCACCATTACTCCAGCGGCACGAACGGTGCGACCGAGTTCGTCGGTGGCTTCAATCTCGTAGGCCTCGGGTTTGCCCTCCGCGCCGCGGTGCACGATGCGGTGCCCCGATGCCATCCGCGACCACACGCCGCCGACGACGTTGAAGCCAGTGGTGACCTGGTAGTTCATGCCCTTGCCAATGGTGACCGTCAGCCACGCGTTGTCGGCGTCCTGTGTGGCGTACGAGTAGCCGACCTGCGGTTGACGTCCGTCTTGGCGTGGCCCCCACGACCGGTCGCGCATCGCGAATGAATCGACCGGGATGGTCTCGCCGCCCATGACCATCGAGCCGGTGACGTGGCAGATCTGGTCGATGTGTCCCTTGTTGAACGGGGGAGTGCCGCGGGTCAGCAGTGGTTTGACGACGCCCTCGGCGCGTAGCGACAGCGTGAGGTCGCGGTTCTCGAACTCCAGTTGGAAGACACGACCAGGCTCCTGGCACTGAATGCGCATCCCGTTGTTCAGCGTCGTGTTGCGGAGGTCGCAACCGGGTGGGATCTGTTGGTGCCAGTGGTAGTCGAACACGGGCAACTCCCATGGCAGTTCGCCGTGCGGGTCCATCACCAGCACACCGCCGGCCTGCACACCCAGGTTGGGGCGGAACACCGGGTAGAAGTAGCCGAGCAGCCCGCGCTCAGGCACCATCCACGCGAACCACACGGTCTCGGTCCACCACGGATCGTCGGTGCGTTCGTGGAACGTGTCGTCCTCTGTCGTGAGGCCCCAACTTCCGTCGTCGATCATGCCGTACCCAATCCGATCTTCTGTGCCCGCTCAATGCGACGGACTGCCTTCTGCGAGGTGTGCGCGCGTCGATCCGCATCCCGGGCCACTACGCCGGCGACAGCGAGCAGTTCCGCCGGCGGGCACACGTCGATGTGCTCGTTCAGCCGCTCGGGTTCGATGCCGAGCATCGTTCGGCAGTCGTCGGTCAGCGACTGGCGCAGCCACTGGCTGAGCGCCGCCGAGTCGCGCAGGTACTCCAGCACGGCGCGCTGGTCGCCGGGCAACGGCGCCAGCGCCAGCAGTTCGTCGGCCAGGTTGGCCTCGGTGGTGGCGGTGCGCACAGGTGACAACTGCAGTAGGCCCGTCGACCCTCCCAGCACCCGCATGACTTGTGCGCCGAGCAACGCGTCGTAGGTGAGCGACACGATGAGTTGCACCATCGCCAACTCGCCGGGTACGACATGACGGAGGCGCGCGTGTAGGGCCGTGACCGATTTCCACATCACCAGCGCCAACTGCCAGGTGAGGCGGTCGCGGTCGATGCGGTGGCCGGATGCAGCTTCGTACTCGGCGAACCGCGTCTCTGGGTCGCCGAAGTTGGTGTGCGCGCCGCGCATCCATAACCACGCAAGGTCTTCCATCGGATCGCCGAGGTGGGCCAGTTCCCAATCGAGCATTGCGCTGACCTCGCCGTCGAGGGCGAGGAAGTTCCCGGCGCCGACATCGCCGTGTACCAATGAGGGAGGACCGTCGCCGGTGGGCATCCGGTCGCGCAACACCCGTTCGGCCAGCGCGAGCAGGGGTCTGTCGGCAACCCCGCTGTCAGCAGCGTCGGCGCACCACGCGTCGAAGTCGGCTCGCATCGCCTCGCCCATGGTTGCGTACTGGGTGACGGGGAACTGGCTGGCGTCGCTGCCGTGCACCTTGGCGATCAACGCCAGGTACTTCGCGGCGACCATCTCGATTTCCGCTGCGTCGGGGCGCGCGTTGCCGGGCACGAACTGCATCAGCAGTGCATCGGGCTGTTCGAGTGTTCCGAGTACAGGGGCTACTGGGAAGCCAAGCCGCGCAGCTACTTGGAGGATGACGCCCTCTCGATGAAGCGAGTATCCGAGGTTGCCTGTATCGCCGCCGCCCAGGCGAGTGCGCAGGAACGCCGTGGGTTGTGCGTCTGCGGCGTCGACGAACACCTGGTAGCCAGCGTTGGCTGCGCCGCCGAGGAACGGCCGCAGCTCCACGGTTGCCACGCCAAGGCGCTCCGCAGCCCACCGTGCGAGGTGCTGTTGTCGCTCGGCGGCGGTCTCGTCAGTCACGTCAGCATCCTGCCATTCCTGACTCAGTAGGTTCGGGGCTTCAGTGGAACGGTTCGTGCTGAGCGGTGTCGAGGTATTCCTCCCACCCCACGATGAGCCCAGCCTCCACAGTGACGATCTGGCACACGTGTGCTGCCTGCTCGGTGAAACCAGCGGGGGTTCCCTTCACCGCCAGTCCGACGATGAACCCGGTGGGCATGGTGCGGCATGACTCCACCTCCAACCGGTAGTCGGGCATGTCCTGCGGCGGGTGGCCAGCGGCGAGCGCTGCAGCGAATTGGTCGCCGTCGATGCTTTGGCCGTCGGGGCGTACGTTCCACCACAGGCGCACCTGCTGGGCGAAGATCTCGGGTGCTGGTCCCGCGCCATGCACCAGTGAGCCGAGATAGCGCTCGGCAATCTCACCGGTCGTCAGCGCGCTCACTGGCCGTCCACCAACACGATCATGACTTCGTCCATCGAGTCCCCCTGCGCTGTATGTGCCACATGTGCGCGTGCGGGTTGCACCGCGGTACAAGGACGACTATAACTCATTCTTCAACGCCGTTGAAGAGGGCACTCGGGGGAGTGTCGTTGATGGCTTCGAGCATTGGGGGCACTGCACATGATCGATCTCGACGGTTCGTCGCCGAACGTACGCCGTACCACTACGCACGCATGGGACACGCTGGAAACCTGGTTCGCCACAGCGTTGGTGCACTCGCACGTCGATGGCCACGTGACTGCCATCAGCAGACGGCTGCCCAACCTCGCCTCGGTGCGAGTCGTCGTCAGCTGACACCACGCGACTCGCACCACCACCAACCATCACCACCAACCATCACCAACAACGACTCACAGAACAAGGGGAACACTGCAATGTCCGAAGAACTGACCTGGATGCCTGCGTGGCAGATGCGCGAATTGATCGGCAAGAAGGAACTGTCGTGCACGGAGGTGACCGAGCATTTCCTCGGCCGCATCGAGGAACACAACCCCACCCTCCATGCCTTCGAGGAGGTCGACTGGAACGGCGCCCGGGCGCAGGCCAAGTCGGCTGACGCCAAGGTGTTGGCCGGTGAGGAGTTGGGATTGCTGCAGGGCCTCCCCACGTCGGTGAAGTCGCACATCCGCGTGGAGGGACTTGGTGTCACCGGCGCCACCGGTTCGACGGTGTCGAAGTGGGATGACCTCTGTGTTGAGCGCTTGCGTGCTGCTGGGGCGATCATCGTCGGCACCAACACGATGATGGGTGCCGGTGGCGGGGCTCGGATGGATCCGGATCGTCCCGGGGTGTTCCTGCCGTTCAACTGGCAGGCGGAGGCGCTCAGCCCCTGGGACACGACTCGTGTTCCAGGTTGGTCGAGCAGCGGTGGCGCAGCGGCCGCGGTGGCGCGCCTGCTGCCGGTGACCATCGGCTCGGATGGCGGAGGATCCACGCGTCTGCCGGCCGCGTACTCGGGTGTGGTTGGCCTGCACACATCGCGCGGTCTGATCCCGCACATCGACTACGAGAAGCCGAAAATGTTGTTGACCGCGAGTTTCGGCCCGCTGGCCCGCGATGCTCGCGATGCTGCGCTGTTCACGCAGGCGATGGCTGGCCCCGATGGTCGGGACTACGTCACTCTGCAGACGCCGACGCCCGACATCCTGAGCACCATCGACGACGGCGTTGCCGGGATGAAGATGGCCTGGAGCGAAGAGTGGGGCCACGCATTCCGTTACGCCACGGAGAAGAGCCCGCAACTTGTGGACATTGCCCGCGCCGCAGCGTTCTCGTTGCGCTCGCTGGGTGCCACCGTGGAGACCACCGACGAGGTGTGGGAGGACCGCGCCGAACATGGAACCGTGCGCTGGACCGTCGAGCCAGCGGTGTACGAAGCGATGGTTGGCACGCTGACTCAGCCTGCGCAGCAGGTCGATCCCGACCTCTACCAGGCGCAAGCGGAGAGTCGGGGACGGAACTGGGAAAAGTTCCGCAGGCTGTTCCAGGAAGTCGATGTGGTCATGTCAGTGACGGCGCAACGGACGGCCGACACGACCGACGACTGGGACGCGAACTGGTCAACCCGCGGTCCGTCGTTCCCCGGCGGAAGTTTCGCCCCGGTGTACTGCAGCCACACGATGATCTTCAACTGGATGGGGTTCCCGGCAGTGTCGGTGCCGTGTGGGTTCGTTGACGGTCTGCCGGTCGGTCTGCAGATCGCCAGCTGGCACGGCCGGGAAGACCTCGTGATGCGTGTCGCCCGTGCCTTCCAGCAGGCGTTCCCGCGGAACGAACGCCCGCCAGTCAGCTGATTTCCTCGCCGCGTCGACGTGCTTCAACGCCGTTCAAGATTTTGTCTGAACGGCGTTGAACGGCGGCGCAGGTGTTGCTACAGTCCCGTGTGTCACGCCGTTGCGGGCTGGGGGGTTCGCAGGCGTGGCACATGACTCGGGGGTTGATATGGGGGGCATGGAATGACGGCGAATGCACCGCTCGGCGGGCTGGAGGCGCCGTCGTACCGCGTCACCGATTCGTACTTCGGCGCGCCCTACCTGGACGAAGACATCCACCGCGACACGCCACTTCCGCACCGACTCGTGCACGGCGGCTTCGCCGACACCGACACTCGATTCACGTTCTACTTCCCGGACCTGGGGTACCAGGGTCGCATGTTCCAGCCGATCGAAGGCGGGCACGGCGGCCACGAGCGCAGCTTCGACGGGGAGCTGGTGTTCGAGCGCGTGGGTCTCCCGATGATCACACGTCTCGGCGGGTACATGGTGGAGTCCAACCAGGGCCATATCGGTGACGACATCGATCAACGTGCTGGCGACGATCCGCGCATGTACGGCTATCGCGCGAGCGCCGAATGTGCACGGTTCTCGAAACACATTGCGGCTCAGATCTACGGCGACCAGCCGCATCACTCGTATGTGTTCGGTGGCAGTGGCGGCGGCCGTCGCTCGCCGCTGTGTCTGGAGAATGCTCCAGACGTGTACGACGGAGCGCTGCCCTATATGGGCGGTGGCGACATCGCCCCGTTGGGCAGCACGTCACGCATCAGGGGTTCGCAGGTGATGTCGTTCGCCTCGATGTTCAACGTGCAGCGAGTGCTCGGCACGCAGATCCTCGACGTCACGGATGCAATGGCGCCCGGTGGCAGCGGCGACCCGTACGAGGGCTTGGACACGCACCAGCGCGAGGAGCTGGCCAGCCTCTATCGCCAGGGCTTCCCAATGGGCGACGAGTTCATCATCAGCCAGCCGTTCGGACAGATCTGGCTCTGGACCTCGATCGCCGACATGCTCGTCGAACAGGACCCCACGTACTTCGCCGACTTCTGGACCAAGCCCGGCTACGTGGGCCACGACCAACCCGACTTGGTGATGCCCGACGTCATCGACGTCACGGCCACTGTGCGGCGGGTGCTCACCGCACAGGACTTCGTCGCGCTGGAGGGCTACTCCGGCGCCGAGTACGAAACGCTGCGCAACCTGGCACTGATCATGGCGACGATGTCGGGCGACTGGTCGCTGCCCATCGCCGTTGAACTCGACGGAGTAGGAGCTGGGTACCGGCTCGGCACCGGGGTGCGGGTGCTCACCGGCCCTGCAGCCGGCCGTCAGCTGTACGCCTCTGGGGTGTCCGGCGATTTGTTCTCCTGCGACGGTCCTGCCGAGGCGAACATCGAGCGCTTCCGTGGCGTTTCCGTGGGCGATCAGGTGCATGTCGACAACCGCAAGTTCCTGGCGTTCTGCTACTTCGCCCGCCACCACCTGATGGAGGACGAGCAGTTCGACTCGCTGCGGGTGGACGGTGTGCCCGTGTATCCGCAGCACCCGGTGCCGCTGATGTCGCCGTTGATGGGGGTGTCGTACTCGGGCGAGTTGCAGGGCAAGTTGCTGTGGGTTCATCACACCCACGACGCATCGCTGTGGCCGCCCCAAGGTGTGATCTATGAGAAGGCTGCACGGGCTGCACTGGGCGACCAGGTGGACGACCACTTCTGCATCCGCTGGACGCACAACGCCGAACACATGCCGCCGGTGATGATTCCGTCGCTGCCGAACCGCAGCGCCGCCACCTGGCTGATCGACAGTTCGCCGGTGATCGAGCAGGGCCTCGCCGACCTCGTCGATTGGGTCGAGCACGGTGTGCGTCCGATCGCCACCACCTACACCTACGCCAACGGGCAGGTCGCCCTGCCGGCAACTGCCTCCGAGCGTGGCGGTATCCAGCCCGTGGTCACCGTCACTGCCAACGGCGGCGTGCGAGCAGAGGTTGCCGTCGACGAGTCCGTCACCGTCGAGGTGTTCGCCGAGGTACCGCCAGGCACGGGTGGCATCATCGCGGTCGACTGGGATGTCGACGGATCGGGCACGTTCCCGCGGCACGAGGAAGGTATCGACGGCACGGCGGCCAGCGTTACTCGCACGATCACCCAGTCGTTCGGCACTCCGGGTACGTACTTCGTGACCGCCAAAGTGTGGTCGCATCGCGCCGGCGATGTCGGTGCCACTTCCCGGCGTGTGCCGAATCTTGCTCAAGCGAGAGTGGTGGTGCACTGATGGAACGTCGACTCGAAGGCAAGGTGGCGATGATCACCGGCACTGCCAGCGGGATGGGCCGTGCGGCAGCAATCCGCTTCGCTGCCGAGGGTGCCCTCGTCGAGGGTTGCGACCTCGATGTCGAGGGAAACGCCGAGACGGCGGCGCTGGTCGCCGCGTCTGGAGGAGTGATGCGCGCTACGGCGCCGATCGACTTGGCCGAAGAGGCATCGTGCCAACTGTGGGTCGATGCCGTGGTCGCGCGTCGCGGACGGATTGACGTGCTCTACAACAACGCGTCGGCGTGCGTGTTCGCGCTCATCGACCAGATGACGCGCGAGCAGTGGGACTTCACGATCCGCAACGAGCTGACGCTGGTGTTTGTTGCCACCAAGGCCGCATGGCCACATCTGTGTGCAAGCCAGGGTCTCATCCTGAACACCGCATCCGTTGCCGGGCACGGTGGCGGCCCCGGCGGCATCGGCCACTCAGCTACGAAGGCCGCCGTTCTGGCAATGACCCACGTGATGGCCGCCGAAGGTGCACCGCACGGGGTGCGGGCACTCAGTATCAGCCCGGGAGTTGTGCAGACCCCCGGCTCGGCAGACCAACTCGCGCAGCCCGGGGCAATGGACGGCCTGCTGATGGCATCGCTCGTCAAGCGTGTCGCTCAGCCTGAGGAGATCGCCGCCGTCGCCGCCTTCCTCGCCTCGTCCGAGGCTTCGTTCATGACCGGTTCCGACGTCCTGGTGGACGGCGGACTGATCAATCACTGACCCACCGTCACAATCTCCGCATTTACGAGGAACTCAACGTGAGCGATATCGACCTCTCCGGCTACCAGGTGACCGACACGTATTTCGGCGCCCCGTACATCGAGATCGATGAAGCCCGCGAACGGCCGTCGCCGCACCGCTTCATCGAGGGTGGCTTCGCGGAGACGGACACCCGTTTCGCGTTCTACTTCCCGCCGGCCGAGCAGTACCAGGGCCGCATGTTCCAGCCGCTCGAGGGTGGCCACGGGGGTCACACGGTCACGTTCGGCGGTGGCATGCTCGGCGAGATGTTCCAGCGCATCGCGCTCGGTGCACGCCTCGGTGGGTACATGGTCGAGTCGAACCAGGGTCACATCGGCGACAACTTCGATCCACGCCACGGCGACAACCCCACGCTCTACGGTCACCTCGCCAGCGCGGAGTCGGCGCGGCTGTCGAAGTATGTCGCCGCGCAGGTCTACGGCAGCGCACCGCATCACGCATATGTGTACGGGGGCAGCGGTGGCGGTCGCCGCTCGCCGCTGTGCCTGGAGAACAGCCCGGGTGTGTGGGACGGCGCGATGCCGTCCACCAGCGGAGGTGACATTGCCGAGCACGGCAACACCAAGCGGGTGAAGGCCGGTTCGGTGATGTCGTTCGGCCAGATGTTCAATGTGCAGCGATTGCTCGGCAAGGCGGGCATCATCGCTCTGGCCGACCGGATGGCGCCGGGAGGCAGCGGGAATCCGTTCGAGGGCCTGACATCGCACCAGCGCGACGAACTCGCCAGCCTGTACCGCCAGGGCTACGCGCAAGGCAACGAGTTCATGATCAGCGAACCGATGGGTCAGATGTGGTTGTACACCTCGCTGTCCGACGAGTTGGTGACCAACGATCCCGAGTACTTCCGCAAGTTCTGGACCGAGCCCGGGTACGTGGGTCACGACGAGCCCGATGCCGTGTTGGGCGATTTGATCGATCAGGAGTGCACTGTCGTGCGCACGCTGTCCGCCCGCGAACTCAACGAGCTGGTCGAGTACGCCGGACCCGAGTTCCAGACCATGCGCATCCTCGCCGCCATCGTCGGCGCGGGAAGCGACGCGTACGACTTCCCCTATGCGGTGGAGCTTGCCGGTATCGAAGGCGGTTACCGGGTGGGCGCCAATGTCAAGGTGCTGACGGGTGGCGCCGCTGGCCGCTCATTGCACGCCACCGGGGTGGCTGGCAACGTGTTCGCCTGCGACGGCACCGGCGACGCGAACACCAAGCGGTTCATGGGCGTGCAGCCCGGCGACAAGGTGCACGTCAGTAACCGAGTGTTCCTGGCCTATTGCTACTTCGCCCGCTACCACGTCATGGATGACGAGCCCGCGTTCGATCATCTACGCCTCGACGGTGTGCCGATCTTCCCGCAGCATCCGGTGCCGGAGATGTCGCCGTTGATGGGCGTGTGCTACTCGGGCAAGTACGAGGGCAAGTTGCTCTGGATCCACCACACGCACGACTCGTCCGTGTGGCCAGGGTGGGGCACGCTGTACCACCGAGCCGTGTTGCAGGCGCAGGGTGAGGAGGGTGCGGCCAAGAACTTCCGCATCCGTTGGACCGAGTTCGCCGAGCACGGGCCGTACCACATGGTGCCGCCCGAGCCGCGGCGAGTGGCGGCCACGAGGTTGATCGACAATCGGGGGATCATGGAGCAGTCGTTGAGGGATCTCGTCGACTGGGTCGAACTTGGGGTCGAGCCTGCGGGCACGAACTACTCGGTGCGCAGCGGTCAGGTCGTGTTGTCCGCAGATGCCAGCGTGCGCGGTGGCATTCAGCCGGTGGCCCATGTCGCCGCCAACGGTGTGCTGCGGGCCGAGGTGAAGGTCGGCGAGCCGGTGCAACTGGTGGTGAAGGCGACAGTGCCGCCAGGTGCAGGCACCATTGTGGAGGTGCTCTGGGACTTCGACGGTTCGGGAACGTACCCGTTCCGTCACGACGAGGTCGACGGCAGTCGGAGCACGCTCACGCTGAGCACCACGAGGACGTACGACACGCCGGGCACGTACTTCGTGACGGCGCGTGTGAACTCTCACCGCGCCGGCGAACTGAATGGCGTGCTCGACCGTATCGAGACGATCGGCCAGGCGCGAGTTGTCGTGAACTGACCCCACGGCCGATCGGGGGATCGGTGTGGGGATGTCGAACTACACAGAGAAATGGGGATCCGAGGATGAGCAATGACCGTGTGATGGTGATCTCGGCTGATGGCCACGCTGGCGCGCCGCCCGAGTACTACCGCGACTATCTCGAGAGCAAGTACCACGATGCGCTCGACGGACTCGTGGCCATCGACCGCGAGTGGCGCGACAATGCGATCTCCCAGCGCCGGTTCAGTGACGAGACGCTCGACCTCATCGACCGCGGCGGGGCCATTCGTGGCGGCGGCGAGTTCGGCGCATGGGAACTGGACAAACGCTTGGCAGAGATGGACCGCGAGGGCGTAGTTGCTGATGTGCTCGTGCCTGGTCACCAGGTGTCGATGCTGCCGTTCTTCAGCCATATCAACGGCACGTTCCCGCCCGACATGCGTCGCGCTGGCGGCCGGGCGTACCACCGCCAGTTGGCGGACTGGATGGCTGAGTCGAATGGCCGGCTGTTCGGCATCGCCGACCCTGGCCCCTGCCTGGATCTGGACGACACCGTGCAGGAGTTGCAGTGGCTGGCGGCCCACGGGTTCGTCGGCGTGGCGCCTCCCGGCAATGTGTTCGACCCGAGCCTGCCGCCGCTCACCTCGCGTCATTGGGATCCGTTCTGGGCTGCGTGCGAGGAGCTCGGGTTGGTGCTCACTGTCCACGCTGCATTCGGGCTACCGCAGTACGGCGACACCGCCCGCGAACGCCGCCAGATGGCGCCGGATCCGGAAGCGGCGTTGAAGGAACACATGGCGATGGCAACATCGATCGACCAGTTCCCGAAGAACAGTCCACAACTTCCGGCACTCACCATCCCGCGTCGGGTCACGTGGCAACTGATGATGGGCGGTGTCTTCGACCGCTTCCCGGGCCTGAAGCTCGTGCTCAGCGAGGTACGTGCCGATTGGGTGCCAGCGGTGAAACAGGTCGCGGAAAAGTGGTTCGGCCCAGAGCACCGCGGACTGCAGCGTTCGCCCAGTGAGTACTGGGCCGACCACATCTACGTGGTCCCATCGTCGCCGCGACCCTACGAGGTGGAACTCCGCCACGAGATCGGCCTTGATCGGTTCATGTTCGGCATGGACTTCCCGCATCCGGAGGGTACGTGGCCCAACACCCGCGAGTGGATCAGCGATGCATTCCACGGGGTGCCGCTGGACGAGACCCGGCGGATCATGGGTGAGAACGCGGCCGAGTGCTTCGGTCTCGACGTTGCTTCGCTGCGGGCGCTCGCCGACCGAATCGGGCCGACGCCAGCCGAGGTCACCGGCGAACGGCCAACTGAGGCGTTGGTGCAGCACTTTCACCTGCGCTCGGGGTATCGCCGCCCGCAGGAGCGCGTCGAGTCGACGTTCTACGACGACATGATCGCCGCCGACCAGGCCGCCCTCACTGCGCACTGACGCACCCTGACCCACCCTGACCCACCCTGACCCACCCGATTCCGGACCCATCCCAGCCGCGTTTGAAGCCTGAACCGCACAGGGTGCGGTTGCGGCTTCAAACGCAACAGAACTTGAACACAGGAGAGCGAGAGCAATGAGCACGATCGATCTGACCGGGTACACGGTGACCGACGATTTCTTTGGGGCACCGTTCGTCGATCACGACGGGTTAATGGACGAGCCGGCGCCGCACCGTTATGTGCACGGCGGGTTCGAGGGGACGGATACGCGGTTCGCGTTGCGGTTCCCAGTGGACGGCAGTTATCGGGGTCGTCTGTATCAGCCGTTGGAGGGCGCGAACGCCGGGCATGAGGATGTGTTCGCGGGTGCCTTGGGCAGCAACATCGGCGGGTTGTCGATGACGTTCCGTCTCGGTGGATACATGGTGGAGACGAACATGGGCCACATCGGTGATGTGATGGACCCGAAGGCCGGGCCTGACCCGACGATCTATGGGTGGCGTGCAGCGGCGGAGAGCGCACGGTTCTCGAAGTTCGTGGCGGCGCAGATCCTGGGATCGGCGCCGACGTACTCGTACGTATTCGGTGGCAGCGGTGGAGCGCGTCGCAGCCCGCTGTGTCTCGCGTACGGCGGGGGAGTGTGGGACGCGGCGATGCCGTTCATGGGCGACGCGCTCGACGGCGAGCACGGCGACTTCAGCCGCGTGAAGACTGTTGCCGCTCACTTCTGCTCGATGTTCAACGTGCAGCGTCTGCTGAAGGACAAGATCTGGGACGTCATCGATTCGATGCTGCCCGGCGGCAGCGGCGACCCGTTCGCTGGCCTGGACAGTCACCAGCGCGAAGAGCTCGCCACGCTGTACCGCCTGGGCTATCCCAGAGGTGACGAATTCATGCTGCACCAGCCGATGGGACAAATCTGGCTGTGGTCGTCGTACGCAGAGCGGCTGCAGAAGGACCACCCCGAATACTGGGATGCGTTCTGGACCAAGCCCGGTCACGTGGGCTTCGATTCGCCGCAGCACGTGCACGGCGACCTGATTCACATCACCACCACGGTGAAGCGCCCGGTGTATGCGAAGGAGATCCTCCAGGACCCGCAGTTCGCAGGACCAGAGTGCGACCAGCTGCGAACGATGACAGGATTGTTCGCGTCGATGCACAACATGTGGGACATCCCGCTGGCAGTGGAGCTGGAGAACGTGCCGCCTGGCTACCTCTTGGGCATTGGCATCAAAATGCTCTCCGGTGCTGCGGCCGGTCGTCAGCTCTACGCGCTGCAGAGTGGCAACAAGGTCTTCCTGTGCGACGGTGAAGGCGAGGCGGCCAACCTGCGCTTCACCGGCGTGCAGCCGGGTGACGAGGTGGAGCTCTCGAACAAGGCGTTCCTCGCCTATTGCTACTTCTACCGCCATCACAGCAACGCGATCGAGGTGGACTACAGCTGCCTGAAGGTGGACGGGCTGCCGATGTACCCGCAGTACGTGGTGCCGGAAAGCTCACCCTTCATGTCCACGTGCCACACGGGGCGCTTCGAGGGCAAGATGATGTGGATCCACCACACACACGACGCATCGCTGTGGCCCTCGCAGGGCCTCGGAATGTTGAACAACGTGAAGAAGGAGCGCGGCGACGCCTGGCAGGACTACTTCGCCCTGCGCTGGACGGAGAACGCCGAGCACGTGCCGCCGAGCATGGCTGCATCGCCCCCCGGGCGGCACAACACCACCTGGCTGATCGACTACGGCCCGCACATCGAGCAAGGACTCCTCGACCTCGCCAAGTGGGTGGAGGAAGGTGTGCGCCCCGACGACACGAGCTTTGGGTATCGAGACGGCAAGGTGACGTTGGCCGCCACCGCCGCCGAACGTCGTGGAGTGCAGCCGGTGGTGACGGCCCTCGCAAACGGTGCCGTGCGCGCCGAAGTGAAGGTGGGAGAGCCGGTGACGCTCACAATGTATGCCGAGGTGCCGCCCGGCAAGGGTGGCATCGTGACCGCCAAGTGGGACCTCGACGGGTCTGGCGCCTACCCAATCTCCCACGAGGTCGACGGCACACAGGCCGCCGTGGAGTTCACGATCACTCACACGTTCGCTGCACCAGGTACGTACTTCGCCACGGCATACGTCGAGTCGCACACCGAGGGCGACACCGCGGCGACGGCACGCCGTCTTCCCAACCTCGCCGCCGCACGCGTGGTCGTCCACTGAACCGAGTGGCACAGGATTTCAATCGCTTACCCCCTCGAGTGACGCGGCGGAGGCTGCAACCAACTCCAGGGAACAGAACACACAAGGGGAACAACATGGGGAACAAGGTCACGATCGTGTCGGCGGACGGTCACGTCACGCCGACAGTGCCGAGCATCATCAAGTACTTCGAGCCGGTGATTCGGCGGCACGTCGACGATCTCATTCGTGAGGACGTCAGCTACATCGGCAACCGCGCCACGCCAGCTCGTCCGCCGCGCAAGACGTTGTCCGTCTTCGACGACCGCGGCCTGGTGGCTGGCGGCGGGGAGTTCGGCGCATGCGATCCAGCCATCCGTCTCGAGCAGATGGACGCCGAAGGTATCGCCGGCGACCTGCTGCTCCCCGGAACCCAAGTGGCGATCTTGCCGTTCTACAACGGCGTGAATGCGCCATGGCCAGCAGAGATTCGTGCCGCCGGAGCGCGGGCATACCACCGCTGGCTGGCCGACTTCATCGCGCAAGGCGACGGTCGTTTCTTCGGTGTGGCCGACCCCGGCCCGTGCCTCGATATGGACGCGACGATCGCCGAACTGGAGTGGTGTGCTGCCCACGGATTCGTGGCGGTCGGCCCGCCGCTGAACACGTTCGATGCCACCCTTCCGCCGCTGTACGACGCCTACTACGAGCGCTTCTGGGCAGCATGTGCCGACCTCGGTCTGGTGCTGAACTGTCACGCTGGCTGGGGAAGTGATCAGCGTCCGATGAGCGAGTGGGCGCCGGCACACAAGCTGGGTGACGGCGAGGAGACCGGCGGTCACGACTTCGAGGAGATCCACCGCGCGATGCAGGAAAAGGATTCGCCGATCCGCATGTTCCTGCAGATGCCTCGTCGCCCGATGTGGCAGTTGATGGCCAGTGGCGTGTTCGATCGTTACCCGAAGCTGAAGATGGCGCTCACCGAGATCCGCGCCGACTGGGTGCCCGACACGATTGCGCATCTCGAAACCAAGTTCCGGGAGATGCAGCCGCCATGTGCCCGCACGCCGCGCGAGTACTACGCCGACAACATCCTCATGGTGCCGTCGTGCCCACATCGCTCCGAGGTGGAGATGCGTGAGAGCATCGGGATCGAGCAGTTCGCGTTCGGTCAGGACTTTCCGCACTGGGAGGGCACATGGCCGAACACCAAGCCCTGGCTGCAGCACGCGTTCGGCGACTGCACCGAAAGCGAACTGCGAGCGATGCTGGGTGGCAACACGATCCGTTTCTACGGTATGCCGGAGGCCCATCTCGACGCAGTGGCCGATCGCATCGGGTTCGCTGTCGACGAGCTCCTCGGCGAGCACTCAGTGTCCGACGCCCTGCTGCAGCAGATGAACCGACGCTCGGGCTATCTGCGCTCGGCCGACCCCGTCTACACCGACGAACTCGACCGGCTGATCGAACCCGATCTGCGCGGCGCATCGCTGGCGCTGGCTGCTGGCGACTGATCCGGCTTCCCGATTGAGCGGTGCGGGTCAACGAATTGACCTGCACCGCTCATCTCGTTTTCGGGTAGATCACAGCTCAGTTGACGACTACACGCACCTGGGCCAGGTTGGGGACGCGACGCGAGGTGGCGTCCACGTCGCCCTCGCGGTGTGACTCGGCGAGCACGCTGACGAAGTAGGTGCCAGGCGAGGTGTAGATGTGCTCGAGCACCTGCGACACCTCGGCGGACGAACCGTCGATTCCGCCTATGTGGGTGCCGAACTCGCCGCTGCCGTCGAGGTCCCAGTGCAGACCGATCAAGGTTCCGGTGCCGACCGGTACGCAGGCGTTCACGGCCAACGTCACCGTCTCGCCGGCGTTCACATCAGCTCGTTGGCCGCCATTGGCCGACAGCTGGATGACTGGCTGGATACCGCCGCGTTCGGCCGCCGTCTCGGGCAGCGTCACCTTGCCATCTGCGTAGCGGTACTGCGTCTCCGCCGGTCGAATGCCGTCCTCCACCCAGCTGGCGAGGTCCTTGAGCGACTGCTCGATCACGGGGAGGTAGTCGACGAGAATGGTGTTGTTCGGTCGCCCGCTGGTGGACGGCGGGAAGATCATCGGTGGCACGTGCTCGGCATGGTCGGTCCAGCGCAACGCGAAGTGCTCCAGGCCGGCCTCACCCTGCGAGCGCAGGACGGCACCCTTGTAGACCAGGCCCTGCGGCGGCCACAGCGAGGAGTCGTGGGTGTGGTGCACCCACATCAACTTGCCGGTGAACTGGCCGGAGTAGGCGACGCCCATCAGTGGCGACTGATCGGGAGCAATGTGCTGTGGGTAGACCGCGACTCCATCGAGGCGAAAGCTATCGAACACCGGATCGGGCAGGAGGTGGTGACGTGCCCAATAGCAATAGGCCAGAAAGCGGCGGTTGTCGACGTGCACCTTGTCGCCGACCTGTACGCCACCGAAGCGAACGATGCTGGCCTCGCCGCGGCCATCGCAGAAGTAGAAGTCGTGAGCCGACTGGGTGCAATACAGCTGGCGTCCGCCGGCTACACCGTCGAGCACCTGAATACCCATGCCGAGGCGGTAGCCCGCTCCGACGCCGGTGATCTGAACGGCGACCGCGAGGTCGGTGGGGGAGCCCATGTGACTCCAGGTGAGTGCCGAGCGGTACATCTGTGCGTACTCGGGTGCGAGGAACATCGGGTCGCTGACGATGTCGCCGATGGTGACCACCCGAGCGACGGTCAACTCGACGTCGATGACATCGCCGGCGACGGCATCGGGTAGGTCGTGGCCGACGTAGCCGGGCCTGGTCCAGAAGTTGGTGAAGTACTCGGGGTCCTGCTCGAACAGCAGATCGGCGGTGGCTGACCACAACCAGATCTGCCCCATCTGCTCGCCGATCATCTTCTCGTCGCCGCGAGGGAATCCCTGGCGATAGAGGCTGGCGAGCTCCTCGCGCTCGTGGGTGGTGAGGCCCTCGAAGGGGTTGCCAGAGCCTCCCGGAGCCATCGCATCGACCACCGATGCGAGGCGCTCGCCCAGGAGTCGCTGCACGTTGAACATGGTCGCAAACGAGATGTTCTGCGCGCCCTTGACTCGCTGAGTGTTTCCCGGCTCGGCAACGTCGCCGCCGCCCATGAACGGCAACGCTCCGTCCCACACGCCAGGTGCGTTCTCCAGGCACAGCGGCGACCGCCGACCGCCGCCGCTACCGCCGAACACGTATGAGTGGTGCGGCGCTGCGCCGTAGATTTGCTCGGCGACATACTTCGAGAAGCGCGCCGCCTCGGCGCTCGCGCGGTGACCGTAGAGCGTGGGATCGCCGCCGGCGCGTGCATCGAGGTCGTCACCGAAGTGCCCCTGGTTGCTTTCGACCATGTAGCCGCCGAGCCGGAAACATGTACCCAGCCCGCCGATCATCTCGCCGAACGGTGAACCGAAGAAGTCTTCCGTGCCGCCGTGCGCGCCCGACAGCGGGTTGAACATTCTCCCGCCCCACTGATCCTTGGGCGGAAACCAGAAGCGGAAACGGGTGTCGGTGTTCTCGAACCCGCCGTGTACATGACGGTGCGGAGCGGGGAGCGCGCGCTCTTCATCCACATCGATAAACGGTGCCCCGAAATAGGGATCAGTGGGGACGTACGACGAGAGGTCGATCATGGCAGTACTCCTACGTGTGGTGTGTACGTGTGTGGGCCGAGGTTCACTCGGCGGCGGCAGCGTTCTCTTCGCGAAAGCGCGAGGTGCCGAGGTATGCGTCGATCACGCGATCGTTGTTGCGGATCTCGTCGGGCGTGCCCGTGCCGATCACTTCACCGAACTCCAGCGCCACGATGCGGTCGCAGGTGCGCAGCACCATGTCGACGTTGTGTTCGACCAACAGCACCCCCACGCCGCGCTCGGCGGCCAGGCGCCGGATGGACTCGCCCAGCAGGCGGGTCTGGACGTCGTCGAGACCGGCGGCCGGCTCGTCCAGCATCAGCACCGAGTGCCCACCCGCCACTGCACGGGCGACGGCCAACATGCGGCGCTCGGCGTAGGACAGATCGGAGACCTTTGTCTCCAGCCTGCCCTCGAAACCGAAGTCGACCAGCGCAGCAGCTGCCGCCGGGGTGAGCGTGCCGCGGCCCGGCTTCACCAGGTCGGTGAGATAGGCGGTGACATCGCGCCGGTCGCATGCAGCCAGGATGTTCTCGAGCACGGTGAGGTCCTCGAACAGCTCCAACGACTGGAACGAGCGGGACAGGCCGGCGCGTGCACGACGGCCAGTGTTCCACTCGCTGATGTCCACGCCGTCGAACCGCACCGAGCCGGTGCTCGGCTTGACGAACCCGGTCATCGCCTCGATGGCAGTGCTCTTGCCAGCGCCGTTAGGACCGATGAGACCGACGACCTCGCCGGGGTTCACGTCCACGTTGAACTCGAACAGCGCGACGACGCCGCCGAAGCGCACGGTGAGACCGCGCACCTCCAGCACCTTGGCCGGCACGTGCTCGGTGCTGTCGGCGCCGAGCGCCCTCAGGTCGTACGCCCGCTTGCGCGACGGCAGCTTGGCGCGGATCCGGTCGAGCCACCATGCGTTCTGGTGACGCATCTGGAAGGCCAGACCGTCAGGCGACATGGTGAGCATGATCAGCAGACCGAAGCCGCCGACGACCGCGAGGATGACGCCGACGTTCGAGCCGATGAAGGAGAAGATCTGCTGGCTGACGCCGCCGGCGGCGAAGCCGGAGCCGACGAGTGGGCCGCCGAGGGTACCGACGCCACCGAGCACGGCGTTCTGCAGGTGCAGGATCGAGGTGACGGCGCCGAAGTCGCCGAACTGCACGATCGGCAGACGGAAGATCAGCAGGATGCCGGCGGCCGCTGCGATCATGCCGCTGAGCACGAAGGCATAGACCTTCGCCCCGACGACGGAGACGCCGAGCGCCGCGGCAGCGCGTTCGTTGGTGCGCACCGCGATCAAACGCCTCCCGGCACGGCCGCGGCGCAGGTTGGCGATGGAGAGCATCACCACGACGAGAATGATCAGGCTGAGCGTCGTGTACCGCTCGAGGTGGCGGGTGACGGCAATCTCGATGCCGAACACTTTCGGGTTCTTCAGTCGGTAACCGGTCATGCCGCCGCGGAACTTGACGTTCCCCAGGACGACGGCTTCCAGGGAGACTGCGAAGCCGAGTGTGAGGATCGCCAGGTTGACGCCACGGGTGCGCACACCGGCGAATGCCAGGATCAGGCCGACGGGCACGGTGGACAGCACGCCTCCGACGAAGGCGAGTTCCAGCGGCCAGTGCCAACGGGTGGCGAGGAATGCGCAGATCAGCGAGCCGAGACCGCCCATGGCCATCTGTGCCAGAGAGATCTGGCCGGCGTAGCCGGTGATCACGACGAACGAGCAGATGACCAGGCCGATGAGCAGTTGGACCTCGAACGCCTGGATGTAGGTGCGTGGGAACACGAACCAGATCAGGAAGAGCGACACGACGAAGCCGAACAGCACCAGGCCGGGCGGAATCTTGCCGGTGCCGAGTGCGGGCATGCGGCCGAAGCGCTCGTCCTTGCCGGCGACGGTGTTGCCGCGAGCGATGAGGTAGACGGCGACGAACAGGAAGGGAACTGCTGTGGCCCAGCCCGAGGTCTCGACGTAGCGGGTGATGAGCGATTGCGTCACGCCAAGGGCGATGCCAGCGCCGGTGACGATCGGGAACGACGAGAACTTGCCGATGACCGCGGGGGCGAGGACCGGCACCACCAGGAATGTGATGTTGCCCGGCCCCAGCCCGGTGATCGGCACGAGCATGATCACCGCCAGACCGGCGAGCGCTCCGCCGACGGACCAGTTGATTGCGGCGATCGTGTCCGGCGACACTGCCAGCGAGGCAGCAGCGCGCGGATTCTCGGCAACTGCGGAGGTGGCGACACCGAATGTGGTGTAGTGATAGATCGCCCAGAGCACGAAGGTGATCACGACCACCATCAACACGATGATCATGCGGTCCTTGCCCACTGCTGCGCCGAACACCGTCATCGGCCCGGTCGGCAGCAGGCCACGAACGACCCGAGGGTTCCCGCCGTAGCGCCAGAAGGCGACGCTGGTGATCGTGATCATCAACGCCAGCGTGGCGACGATGCGGGCGAGTTGCGATGCCTGCCGCATACGCCGCAGGACGAGCAGGTGGAACAACCCGCCCAGCGCCGCAGCGGACAACAGCCCGGCGAACAGCGCGAAGTATTGCCCGGCGGTGGAATCGAAGCCGTGCTGCATGCGCAGTTCGAAGTACACGTACGCGCCCAACATGCCGATGGCCACCTGGGCGAAGTTGACGACACCCGACCCTCGATAGACGAGCACGAGACCGATCGCGGCGAGTGCGTAGAGCCCGCCGGCTCCGACACCGAGCAACGAGAAGCGGAGGACGTCCACTTGATTCCTACCTTTCGGAATGGCTTTGGTCAGAATGGCTTTGGTCAGAGTGGCTTCGGGCCGAGAGGATCACTGGATGGGTACCGAGAAATCGGCTGGTCGATGACCGTCGTCTGTCTCGGGGACGCTCACCGATGAGCATCCCCGAGACAGACGACGGTGTGGCCGGCCCGAAGGCCGGCCACACCGTCGAGTGCGTTGCACTCAGTGCTGATCAGGTGTAGGCGCCGCGGATGGCGGTGAGGTCGCCCTGCTTGGCGAGCTTGCCCGACACCACCTGGTACACGATCGCGTACGGGTTCATGAAGCGCTCGAGGCCCTTCATCGGCAACGACTTGGTGCTCGCCGGGCCGGTGAGGCCACCCATGTCGAGGCCGTCGATGGCGTCGAGTGCCGTCTTCAAGCTGTCGGCGGTGACGTCACCCGTGATGCTGGCGACCGCCGTGGCCAGCACGTAGCCCGCCTCGAACCCGAGTACCGTTTGCACGGTGAGGACAGTTCCCGACTTGATGGCCTCAACGCCGGCCAACAGCTCGGCCATACCCTTCGAGTCTTCGACATTGTTCAGCGTCGAGCTGATGGCATAGATGCCGTCGGCGTCGCCCTTCATGTAGTCCAGCAGCTTCTGCGGCAGGATGGCAGCCACGGCCGAGACCTTCGGGTTCTTGCCCGACGCCTTGATCGCGGTCATCGCCTGGATGACCATCGGCGGCGACACGCTGAGGATGATCAGTTCGGCGCCGTCACCCAACAGCTTGGCGACGGCAGGGGCCAGGTCAGGAGCGTTGTTCGGCACGGAAGCGCGGGACACGACCGTGCCCTTCTCGAACTCCACACCCTTCTGGATCGCGTCGACCAACTGGTCGGTGCCTTCCAGGTAGAGCACGCCGATCTTGGTCGCACCGGCCAGCACCGAGCCGGCCCCGAGGCCGACGTAGTTCCCCGTGCCGGACGCGAACGAGTACGACAGCGGGTCGGTGGTGTTGCCTTGACCGCCGAGCACCGGGATGCCGGCCTCGTAGAGGGCGTCCTCACCGGCCCCGCCGCCGCCGCTCCAGCCGACGACTACTGCGTTGTACTTGCCGTCGACGGCCTTCTGCTGGCAGTTGAGGTACTCGTTCTGGTCGCCCTTGGCGTCGCAGACGTCGATCGTGGCGTTCGGGAAGTTCTTGAACGCCAACTGGACGGCCTGGTAGGTCTCGGGTGCCGAGTAGGCGATCTGGCCCTGGGTCACATCGGTGAGCACCATGACCTTGACCTTCTGGTCGCCCTTGGTCGTGGGCAGACCGTCCACGGGGGCGGGGGCAGTGGTAGCGATGGTGGTGTCGCCGCCTGCGCTCGGGACGGTTGTCTCTGCCGCCGCTGGTGCGGTTGTCGTTGTCGACGTCGTGTCATCGCTACAGGCGACGGCGGCAAGAGCCACGACGGTCGCGAGCGCGACAAATTTGGCCCGTGAATATGTTCCCACTGTTCCCCCTTGGTGTGATCCGCGATGCAGTTCCCCCCGCATCGTCGGACATTGTTGAACTGCCTGATCGTGCCAGTGTCTGACGCCGGTGTCAAGCCGTGAGCGCAGATTGTTGAACTAAGTTGACCTGGCGACGTCGATTGCTTGAACAGTGTTGACCGGAAGGGTTCGCGCGGGTACGTTCTGGCACTCGCGGGCTGTGTGTCGCACCCGCAGCACCATGAGCTTGGGGGCATCATGATCGAGGTAAGTGGCTATGGTGTGACGGACCCGTTCTTCGGAACGCCGTACATCGACGAGGACGAGGAGCGCAGCGAGCCGACGCCGCACCGTCACGTGCATGGTGGGTTCTCCGGTACCGACACTCGGTTCCAGTTCGCCTTCCCGTCGAAGGAGCAGTGGCAAGGCCGGATGTTCAACCCGCTGTCGGGTGCTCACGGCGGTGACGAGAAGTTCTTCTCCACGCCGCTCGGCGAGATGATTGGCGGTATGGGCCTCAGCTTCCGCTTGGGTGGCTACCTCGTGCAGTCGAACCAGGGGCACATCGGCGACAACGTCGACCCCAAGGGTGGCGATGACCCCACGCTCTACGGCCATCGCGCCAGCGCTGAAGTTGCCCGCTTCTCCAAGTACGTGGCGGCACAGGTCTACGGCGCGCCGCCGCACCACTCGTACGTGTTCGGTGGCAGCGGTGGCGGTCGTCGTTCGCCCTTGTGTCTGGAGAACGGTGGCGACGCATGGGATGGTGCGCTGCCGTTCATGGGTGGTGGCGACGTCAACCCGCGTGGCAGCACCAAGCGCATCAAGGGGGCGCAGACCATGTCGTTCGCCTCGATGTTCAATGTGCAGCGTCTGCTCGGTCAGCGCATTCACGCAGTGGTCGACGCGATGTCCCCCGGTGGTAGTGGCAATCCGTTCGAGGGTCTCGACTCGCACGAGCGCGAAGAGTTGGCATCGCTGTACCGGCAGGGCTATCCCCGCGGTGACGAGTACAACATCGCAGAACCGATGGGGCAGATCTGGCTCTGGACATCCATCGCCGACGAGTTGGTGGAGCAGGACCCCTCATACTTCGAGAACTTCTGGACCAAGCCGGGTTATGTGGGCCATGACCTGCCCTCGGCGGTCGAGCGTGACCTGATCGATGCGCGGCTCACGGTCAAGCGTGTGATCACTGCGGCCGACATGCTGTCCGATCCGGCGTTTGCCGGCGATGAGTACTCGATGCTGCGCATCATCATCGGCATCACTGCTTCGTCCAGAGGCGACATGAACACGCCCTACGCCGTGGAGATCGACGGTTTGTATGGCTACATGCTGGGTGCGGGTGTGCAGGTCGCGAGTGGCGAAGCGGCCGGCCGTCAGCTGTACGTCACGCAGGCGGTGGGCAACCTGCTGATGTGTGACGGCCACGGTGAGGCCAACCTGCAGCGGTTCAACGGCGTGAAGGTCGGCGACGTGGTGCACCTGAGCAACCGTCGCTTCCTGGCGTTCTGCTATTTCGCTCGCCATCACGTCATGGAAGATCCGCAGTTCGACTCGCTGCGCCTCGACGGCGTGCCGGTGTACCCACAGCACGAAGTGCCGTTGATGTCGCCGTTGATGGGCGTCTCCTACTCGGGCGAGTTCGAGGGCAAGATCATCTGGGTGCACCACACGCACGACGCATCGCTGTGGCCGCCGCAGGGCATCATCTACCACCAGGCCGTGCTCGCAGCGCAAGGGGAGGCCGGGGCCGCCGAACGGTTCCGCATCCGCTGGACCGACAACGCAGAGCACATCCCGCCGATGATGATCCCGTCCAAAGGCCCGCGTGCGGTGAACACCTGGTTGGTGGACTACGGCCCGGTTATCGAGCAGACCATGGCCGATCTCGTCGACTGGGTCGAGCGCGGCGTCGAGCCCGCCGGCACTTCGTACAGCTACGCCGACGGCAAGGTCACACTGCCCGCCACTGCCGCAGAGCGGGGCGGTATCCAGGCCGTGGTGAGGGTCTCGGCAAATGGTGGCTCGCTGGCGTCGGTGAAGGTGGGACAACCGGTCTCCGTCACGGCTGACGCAGAGTTGCCGCCGAACGCCGGAACGATCATCTCGCTCGAGTGGGACTTCGACGGCAAGGGCGCCTATCCGTTGAAGGACGACTCGATCGACGGCAGTGCAACGTCGATCAGTCGCACTGTCACCCAGACCTACGACGCACCCGGCACGTACTTCGTGACGGCGCTCGTGCACAGCCACCGCGCCGGTGACGTCGCCGCGACCACGCGTCGGGTACCCAACCTGGCACAGGCCCGCGTCGTCGTCACCTGAACCCACCATCGATCGAGGAGAACCACACATGGGCGACACGAGCTATGACATCGTGGCCGACACCACCGCTGGGCGAGTGGGAGGCGTCAACTCCGCAGGGGTGCACGTGTTCCGTGGCGTCCCCTATGGGGCGCCGACGGGCGGGGAGCGACGATTCAAGGCGCCCACCCCGCCGGACGCGTGGGACGGAGTGCGTGACGCCACGAACTACGGCCCCACCGCACCTCAGATCGGCCACGCAGAAATGGGCGGCAGCACGCCGACCGACCCGGCGGCCATCGAGCGGATGAAGGCGTTCGGCGACTTCCTGCACGGTCTGTCTGGTGACGAGCCGGAGCAGAGCGAAGACTGCCTCGTGCTGAACGTCTGGACGCCGTCGTTGGTGCCCGACACCTCGCGAGCGGTTCTGGTCTGGATCCATGGCGGCGGCTTCGAAACTGGCAGCGGTTCGTGGACCATGTACGAAGGCACTCCGTTGGCCCAACGCGGTGACGCCGTGGTGGTGACGATCAACCACCGTCTGGGCGTGCTGGGCTTCATGCACCTCGACGACATCGCTGGACCGGACTACGCCGGTTCCGGTAACGCCGGGATGCTGGACATCGTGTTGGCGCTGCACTGGGTGCGCGACAACATCGCCAACTTCGGTGGTGACCCGTCGAAGGTGTTGGTGTTCGGTGGCTCTGGTGGCGCGTCCAAGACGTCCACTCTGCTGGCGATGCCGAGCGCGAAGGGGCTCTTCCAGCGCGGTGCGCTGTTGAGTGGTCCGTACGTGAAGGCCCGTTCGGCGGCGACTGCGACTGCGATCACCGAGCAGTTCTTGAACATCGCTGGCGTGGGCAAGAACGAGATCGGTCGGCTGCACGACATGCCGGTCGCGGCCCTGTTAGCCGCTGCCAAGGAGTTGGCGATGCCGATCGACGCGGGCCTCGCCTCGTCGGCAAGTCCAGAGGCATTCATGCCACTGCAGCCGGTGCTGGACGGCGCCGTCATCACCCACCATCCGCTCGATCCGATGTGTGCGCCGCACGGTACTGGTGTGGCGATGATGGTTGGATCGACCAAGGACGATATGAAGATGATGATGTTGGGTATGCCGTGGTTCGGTGTGCTGGACGACGCAGGCCTGCAACAGATGGTGCAGGGAATGTTCGGAGATCTCACCGAGGAGGCGCTCGCGGCCTATCGCCAGAGCTATCCCGACTTCACTCCCACTCAGATCGCAGCGCAGTTGGTCACCGATCGTGTGATGTGGCACGGCAGCATCGACTGGTGCGAACGCAAGGGCGCTGCCGGGGGTGCACCTACGTATGCCTACCGCTTCGATTACGAGACCACAGCGCTGGGCGGCATTCTCGGCGCCACCCACGGTGGCGACATCCCGTTCGCGCTCGCCAACTGGATGCTGCACCCGATGGCCGGCGATCGGCCCGAGAACGCTGCGGTCTCGAAGACGGTGAGCGAGGCGTTCGTGCGGTTCGCGCACACCGGCAACCCGAACCATCCTGGGCTGCCCGAGTGGCGGCCGTACACGACCGACGACCGTTGCACGATGGTGCTGAACGTGGAGTCCGCAACGGTGAGCGATCCGATGGCTCGTCTGCGGGCACTGTGGTCAGCCAGGAGCGTCTGACCGCCGACCTTCTCGGGCGCGCTCAGCGTGTGTGCGTCGGGCGGAGGCTCAAGCCTCTGCCCGACGTGCCTTTTTGTCGGCTCTGAGTTGCGCTGCCGCGCCCTCCAGGAGAAGGTCGAGGCCAGCCTCGAATCGTTGCGCGACCATCGACGTGGTCAGCCCAGGCTGATCGTGGGTCATGATGCCGGTGGCCGTGACACCACTGGTGTAGAAGAACAGGGCGGCGATGAGCGTCAGGCTGCTGTCGGTGGAGAACCCCGCGTCGGCGAGCATCTGCATGATCGTGGCCTGTGTGTTGACGGGACCTGTGGCTTCCACGTTGGCCAGGTGGTAGCGGGCCATTCCCGGGTAGCGGGTGAACGCTGCAGCGAAGTCGATCATGAGCGTGCGAAGCGTGGGTTGCCACGACTTGGGCGTCGTGGATAGCAACTCGATCGTGGTCATGATCCGTTCGGCGACCAGCTTCAGCAGTCCATCGCGGTTCGGGACGTAGTGGTACGTCGCCCCTAGGGCCACGCCCAGTCGCTCGGAGAGGCGGCGCATGGTCAGTTGGTCGGCGCCCGACTCGGCGATCAGTTCGCACGCAGTCTCGACGATCACCTCGATGCTCAGCCCGGGACGGGATGCGGCCGGAGTGCGGAGTGCGTCCTTCTTCTTCTGCATTCGTGTCGCTCGGTTCGGATCGTGGCGCTGTCTTGGACATCTGCTGAACAGTGTTGAGCAAACGGCCAAGTGGGGCTACTGTAGCGACACATCGGGCCGCGCGCCTGCTTGGGGTTCGGGGGAACCAACGATGAGCGAGACGACTGCGCACACCAACAGCAGTGACGGAGTGACACCGGTGATCGAGGCGATCGGTATCGACGTCGGCTATGGCTCAGTGTCGGTAATCAAGGGAATGCACCTTTCGGTGAAGCCGGGCGAGGTGGTGGCGCTGTTGGGGGTCAACGGTGCAGGTAAGAGCACCACGGTGAAGGCGCTCGCGGGAGAACTGCGGCTGACCGCTGGAGAGATCCGGCTGAAGGGTGAAGTCACCACTGATCCGCTACACAAGCGTGCTCGCCGCGGATTGCGTCTGATCACGGAGGAGCGCTCGGTGTTCATGGGTTTGTCCGCTGCCGACAACCTGCGCCTCGGCGGCCACAACAAGGATGCGGTGCTGGAGATCTTCCCCGAACTCGAGCGGTTGCTGCGTCGCAAGGCTGGCTTGTTGTCGGGTGGTGAGCAGCAAATGTTGACACTCGGACGTGCGCTGGCGTCCAAGCCCGACATCTTGCTGATTGACGAACTGTCACTGGGTCTGGCCCCGCTGGTGCTCGAGCGTCTGCTGACCAAGGTGCGCGAGGCTGCCGATAGCGGCACCGGCGTGCTGCTGGTCGAGCAGCACATCCGCTATGCGCTGGAGATGTCAGATCGGGCCTACGTGCTCAGTCGTGGGCAGATCGTGCTGCAAGGCGACGCCGCCGACATGCTGCTCCGCGTTGACGAGATCGAGCGTTCGTACCTCGAGTCCGGCGAGCTCGCCGACACGACGCACTGAGCATCCACCGCCTGTGCTCGATTTCGTCATCAAGAACGGGTCATTGCTCGACGGCAGCGGCACCGCCGCCATGCGTATGGACGTCGGGGTCAAGGACGGGTTGATCGTCGTCGTCTCGCCGTCGATCGACGACGAGGCGACCGAGGTGTTCGATGCAACCGGCCGAGTGGTGACCCCAGGTTTCGTCGATGTGCACAGCCACTACGACGCGCAGGTGATCTGGGACGACCTACTCGAGCCGAGCAGCCCACACGGGGTCACCACCGTCGTGTTCGGCAACTGCGGTGTCGGGTTCGCTCCGGCCCGGCCTTCCGACCGTGAGGGCCTGATCCGGTTGATCGAGGGGGTGGAGGACATCCCGGGCGAGGCGCTCGCCGCCGGGATGTCCTGGAGTTGGGAGACGTTCACCGAGTATCTGGATGAGCTGTCATCGCGTCGTTGGGCGATCGACGTCGGCACACAGCTGGCGCACGGCCCCTTGCGCACGTTCGCGATGGGTGCCGACTCGGTGGAGAACCGGCCGGCCGATGCAGCACAACTTGACGCGATGGCCGCAATCGCCCGCGAGGCGGCGCAGGCCGGTTCGTTCGGTTTCAGTACGTCGCGCACACTCGGTCACCGGGCGCTCGACGGCACCCCCGTGCCCGGTACCTATGCCACGTTTGAGGAACTGGTGGCGATCGGCAATGGCATCGCCGCTGGCGGTGGCGGTGTCTTCGAGTTCGCCCCGGCAGGAATTGCGCGGAGTGACGAACCTGAGGTCGTCGTTGCTGAGTTCGAATGGATCGGTGCGTTGGCGAGAGCCACCGGGTTGCCCACCACGTTCCTCGAACTGCAGGCACACAACGATCCGCAGCGGTGGCGGCGCGAGATGGATACCGCAGCTGCCTGGTGCGCTGCTGGTCTGTCGGTGACACCACTGGTGGCGGGCCGATCTGGCGGAGTGTTGTGGGGTTGGGATGTCCGCCATCCGTTCGTGACGCGACCCTCGTACACCCGCGTCGCACATCTCCCGCTCGCCGAGCGATTGGAGGCGCTGCGTCGTCGCGATGTCCGCGCTGCGATCCTTGCCGAGGACGATGAACCCGTCACCTCCTATGAGCGCAAGCAGCGGGCGTTCATGCGGTCAGCGTTGCCGTCGTGCTACCTGCTGACGGGTGTGCCCGACTACGAACAGCCTCGTGATCGATCGCTCGGCGCGCGCTCCGAGGCGGCGGGCTGCACTCTGGACGAGGTGATCTACGACGGCATGCTGGCGGCCGACGACGTGATGGTGCTGTACCCGATGTACAACTACGCCGACGCCGACCACACGGTGCTCTACGAACAACTGCAGTACCCCGACGCAGTGGTCGGCACGAACGACGGCGGCGCCCACTGCGCCTACACATGCGACGCCTCGATTCCGACCTTCCTGCTCAGCCACTGGGCGCGTGATCGCCAGCGCGGCCCGCGTATCGCTCTCGCCGAAATCGTGCGCCGGCTGACATCGCAACCCGCCGCCCTGTACGGCATGTCCGACCGCGGGACGGTGCGGGTGGGTCTGCGCGCCGACCTCAACGTGATCGATGCCGAACGTGTGCGCCTCACCGTGCCGCGAGCAGTGCACGACCTTCCTGGAGGAGCGACACGGTTGATGCAGGATCCCGTCGGGTACGACCTCACGATGGTGCACGGCACGGTGACGCGCCGTAATGGCAGCGACACCGGGGCTCGCCCAGGACGACTGGTGCGACGCTGATGGCACTCGATGTGCGGCCCCATATCGACCCCGCGTGCACGGCGATCGTGAACATGGAGTGTCAGGTCAACCTGCTCGGCGAACAGTCCATCCTGCCTGGGCTCGCAGCAGCGGCGCAGCAGCTCGGTCTGGTGGACAACTGTGCGGCGATGTTCGCTGCCGGTCGCTCCAAGGGCGTTCGCATCTTCTACTGCACCGACGAGCGCAGACCCGATGGCTTCGGTTTCGCACGCAACACGATGGTGCACTTGCGCATGTCCGGCGGAGGTGATGGTTCGGGAGGCCACGGTCCGGTGATGTCGAAGATCGCCCCGCAGCCGGAGGATGTCGTGTTCCGGCGCGAGCAGGGCCTCACCGGCTTCTACGCCACCGGACTCGACTCGTATCTGCGCAACACGGGTGTGTCGACGCTGATCGTCACCGGGGTGTCGCTGAACATCGCCGTGTTGGGAACCGCGATCGAGGCGATGAACGCCGGCTACACGGTGGTGGTGCCATCCGACTGTGTCGCCAGCGACCCGCCCGAGTATGCCGAGCACGCGCTGAAGTACACGATGCGCAATATCGCCTTCGTGGTGCCATCGGCAACGATCATCGACGCCTGGTCGTAGAGGCGCTCAGGACTATGAGTGCGCAGCGATCCCAGCCCTGCGCCTTGGCGGACCGTGGGTCGTGGCTCATCTGACTCGTCTCGTCTTCTTGGTCAGTGGCCACCGGCAGTACGGTCGACCAGGATCCGCAGTTTCGTCCATTACGGAGGTCGATGCCACTTGAGCGCAACAACTCGCACCGGAGGTCTGCTCGACGGGCTGAAGGTCATCGACCTGTCGCTCTGGCAGCCTGGCCACGTCGCCACGCAGTTGCTTGCCGACCTTGGTGCCGACGTGCTGAAGGCCGAACCCCCGGGCGGCGACCGGATGCGCCCGCAGGGTGATCGTTATCTGAACTGGAACGGCCACAAGCGCAGCGCCGTGTTCGATCTGAAGAACCCTGACGACCGGGCGCGATTGCTGAGCCATGTCGCTGAAGCGGAAGTGGTGGTCGAAGGGTTCCGCCCCGGTGTGGCCGATCGCTTGGGGGTTGGCTTCGACGCGCTCCGCGCTGCGAATCCATCGATCGTGCTCTGCTCGCTCACCGGCTTTGGTCAGTTCGGGCCGCTGTCGAATGTGGCCGGGCACGACTACAACTACCAGGCCTACGCAGGTGCATTCACGTTCCGCGAAGGTGAGCAACCGGCGCATGCGGGAATGCTGGTAGGGGATATGGGTTCGGGCATGGCGGCCGCGTTCGCAATCCTGGCTGCCGTGCTGTGTGCCCGTCGCACCGGCGAAGGCGAACACATCGATCTCGCAATCACCGACCTGCTGGCGGCGTGGGTGCTGCCCACTGGCCCGATCGACGGGCGCGACGGTACGACCGCGGCAGCGGAACACCTTCCCGGTTTGGGTTGCTACCGCACGCGTGACGACAAGTGGGTCGAGCTGGGCGTGTACAGCGAGGATGTCCTGTGGGGCCTGATGTGCACCGGGCTCGGCCTTGAGCACATCGCCGCGCTCGACATGTCCGCTCGTGCTGCGCAGGCAGTGCATCTGTGCGCCGAGTTGACTGCCGCGATCGGGTCACGCGATCGCGCTGACCTGATCGCGGTGATGCTGCCGCTCGGCGTCCCGATGGCGCCGATCCTCACGCGAGACGAGATGCTTGCGCACCCACACTTCTGGGAGCGCGGGGTGCTGCAGCACGACGACAGCGGTCGGCTTCGCGCCGGTCACCCCATCCGCTACGGCGAGCATCCGGCGCTCGCGCCCGGCGACGCCCCAACGTTGGATCAGCATCGTTCTGGCGGCTTCGGCTGATACCCTAGGGGGTATGTGCAGACGAGTGACGTGCAAGACCTGTGGCAAGCCGAACTGGGCCGGATGTGGCGCCCACGTGGAGACAGTGTTGGGCGATGTGCCCAAGGCCGAGCGGTGCCGCTGCCGTGAGGGTGTGAAGCCCGCGGCGAAGGCGCCGACGAATGCGAAAGCGACTGCCGCTACCGGTGCGACGGACGACGCCTCGACGGTCGGTCGCTTCAAGCGTTGGCTGCAGCAGTAGTCGGCGGGTTCAGTTGACAGGTGCGTTGGTGTTCGCGCGCAGCCCGGGGAACTGACCCAGACGCTCCAGCGCGGCCACCGTGCTGCGCATTGCGTCGGCAGGCACCGGGTGGCTGATCAGGAAACCCTGTGCCTTGGTGCAGCCGAGATCGCTGAGCACCTGCAACTGGTGGACACTCTCGACACCTTCGGCGACCATGTCGAGGCCGAGCGAGCGGCCCATGGCGATGATGGTGCGCACCAGGCTGCGGTCGTTCGGGTTGTCGGCGACACCGTGCACGAACGCCCGGTCGATTTTGATCCGCTGTAGCGGGAACTTCTGCAGCAACGACAGCGACGAGTAGCCGGTGCCGAAGTCGTCGAGCGCCATTCGCACGCCCAGTGAACGCAGTCGGCGCAGCGTCGCCAAAGCCAGTTCCGGTTCGGAGATCATGATGCTCTCGGTGATCTCCAGCCACAGCAGTTGCGGCGAGACCCCCGAGCGGGTGAGCGCCTCGCTGACGATGGCCGGGAAGTTCGTGTCGCTGAGTTGACGCGGCGAGACGTTGACCGACATCGTGGCCGACGGGCTGCACACCCCTTCGTCGATCCAGCGGCGAAGTTGCGTAAGGGCCTCGAGCAGCGCCCAGGAACCGATCGGCACGATCGTGCCGGTGTCCTCGGCGATGGGAATGAACTCGGCAGGAGAGACGATGGTGCCGTCCGCCTGCTGCCAGCGCATCAGCGCTTCGAAGCCGACGACATCGCCCGACTGCAGATCGAGGATCGGCTGGTGGAACAGACGGAGCTCGCGGCGGTCGAGAGCGCGGTAGAGCGCAGTTTCGACGGCGAGGCGATGGGCGACCCGCTCGTGCATCGACTCGTCGTAGACGGCCAGACAGTTGCGGCCGGCATCCTTGGCGCGATACATCGCCGTGTCGGCATGTCGGACAAGATCCTCGGCTGTCGTGCTCGCCGTCGGGCTGATGGCAGCCACGCCGATGCTGGCGGTGACGAAGACATCGCCCTGGCTGAGGGCAAGTGGTTCGCGGAACACAGCGAGCAGGCGCTCGGCGGAAGCCATTGCGGTGCCCTGCGACTTGGCGTGGGCATCGAGCACCACGTATTCGTCGCCCGACAGGCGAGCCACGACGGCGTCGGCAGGCACTGCGTTGATGAGGCGGCGGGCCACGGTGACCAGCACCTCATCGCCGGCGGCGTGGCCCAGCGAGTCGTTGATGTTCTTGAAGCGGTCGAGGTCGACGAAGAACAGCGTGGGGTGCTGGTCGGAGTCCCAGCTGGTGCGCAGTAGCTCGTTGATCTTCTGGAGCATCACGACGCGATTGGGTAGGCCGGTGAGCGGATCGGTCTGGGCGCCGTGTAGCAGTTCGGCCTGGGCCCTGCTGTTCGAGCGCACGGCGGTGACCACGCGGATGGTGACCACTGCCGACAGCACGAGCGCCGACGCGAAGCGCACGATGCGATCGGTGGAGTCGTTGGGGGAGGTGGCTGCCAACACGATGATGGGCAGCAGCAGCGAGGTGGTGGTGATCACCAGGCGGCCGATGGAGTCGGGTTTCGGGCTGGGTTGGGGGCGCCCAAGCTCGTGGATGCTGGGGTGCAGGAATGCGGCGCTGGCAACGAAGTACGCCATCACATACATCGGCAGCGCGAAGCGGTCGGCGCCGGCGCTGAGGTGGCGGGCGTCGATCATCGCGTAGGTCATGTCGCCGCTCATGTTGAACGCGAGTGCGACGGCGACCATCCAGATGGCCGGTGGGCGCTGGTGGCGGTTGAGCAGCAGCACCACAGTGAGGAACAGCACCACGGACGACGTGGGTTGGTAGAGGCCGTACAGCACCACACCCGCCGAGCGGTTGTCGGTGGCCTGGTTGATCGACTGCACCAGCGTGGCCCAGCTGATGATCCAGGCGCCGATGGCGACGATCAGTGCATCGCCCCAGATGCTGCGTGTGGGGCCGGGCAGGCTGCTGCGGACGAGTGCGACGAGACCGCCGACCAGGCTGGTGACAGCCAGGAGGACGAAGATGACTGCCAGTGGCGACTCGTACGTGGGCTGGTCGCCGGAGATGACCTGTTCTCCGACATATAGGACACCCACTGCGCTGAACAGGATGATCGGGCGCCACGACACCTGGCGCAGGCGGCGAGCGATGAGCAGAGTAGGGATCACCTGCAGAGCAGCGACCACGTACACGCCGTCGCGGATGGTGGATTCGGACGCGGCAAGTCCAGCGGCAGTCAGTGCGACGCCGATGACGAGGTACACCCAACTCAACCGTGCCGGTTCCTTGCTCACTGTCCTCCCAGAGATGCGGTGAGGCGGGGCATCCCGCTGCGCTGGACACTATCCACCAGTCCACCCCACAACGGTGCATATGCTACGCGCATGGCCATCAATTCGCGCAATAGGCGTCAATACTCGCGCGCAGCGCGCGAGTGCCGGTCGTGCCGTTGGTGCCTAGGTGATCGGGGCCGCTCGTGTACGTGACTCGTCACTCCAACCTCACCGACCCGGTGCTCAGCGATCGCCTCTGGGATCTCTACGAGGCCTCGTACTTGCCGATGAACGACAAGTCGCCCAGCCACGAGATGTTGTTTCGTGATGAGTTCGAGGACGCCCTGCGCGAGCCGTCGAACCGGATCTGGGTGCTCTGGGATGACAACTCGCCGGTCGCGATGGGTCTGATCGCCACTGAGATCGGCCGTACTCGCTACCTCAGCCGGGCGTACTTCGAGGGCCGGTTCCCCGATCATGCTCGCCGCGGTGCGGTCCACTACATCATGTTGCTCGTCGTCCACCCGGTCTACGCAGCGCAGGGTGCCATCGTTCGCTTGGCACGTGAGGCACTCCAGCGCGAGGCGGCGGACGGGGCCTTGCTGGTGTTCGATGCTCCCGAGGCGCATCAGCCGGGTGAGACGGGCGGGTTCGCCGAGATGATGGAACGGTTGACCAAGGCGTTCGTCGGCCCCGCTCCGGTGCTGCACCTCGGTGCGTCGTATTACTTTGCTGTCGATTTCGCGGCGATCGGCGAGGCCGACCCCACCAACCCGCTGCGCATCCCCGCCCGTCAGCGCCGGTGAGCACCTCGTATTCGCTACCGTATGCGTGAATGAATCCACCGACGGGCCGTCCATGACCACCTTGGCCAAGCCGTACACGGTGATCGTGCCGGGTGATCACTTGATGTCCGCACTCGTCGGTCAGCGCGACGTGCACCTCCGTCAGATCGAGGCAGCGTTCCCCGCGGCCACAGTCGTGGTGCGGGGTAACGAGATCATCATCGGCGGCGCCCAGGCAGAACACGTCGGGCGCCTGTGCGAAGAACTGATCAGCCTGTTGCAGCAAGGTCAGCACCTCGACGACTCCAGTCTGCGCCGCAGCATCGACATGATGGGTCAGAACGAGCGGCCCAGTCGCGTGCTCACCGACGACATACTCCGTGGCGCCAAGGGCAAGCCGATCCGGCCCAAGACCGCTGGCCAGAAGCATTATGTCGATGCCATCCGGCACCATGTGATCACCTTCGGCCTCGGGCCCGCCGGTACCGGTAAGAGTTGGCTGGCCGTGGCGATGGCGGTGCATGCCTTGCAGACCAAACAGGTGCAGCGCATCATCCTCACCCGCCCGGCGGTGGAGGCCGGTGAGCGACTGGGTTTCCTTCCTGGCGATCTGATGGCCAAGATCGACCCCTACCTCCGTCCGCTGTACGACGCGCTCCACGACATGGTCGAGCCCGAGGGTGCCCAGAAGCTGCTCGAACGACAGGCGGTGGAGGTGGCACCGCTGGCCTTCATGCGCGGCCGCACGCTGAACAACAGCTTCATCATCCTCGACGAGGCGCAGAACTCGACCCCCGAGCAGATGAAGATGTTCCTCACCCGCATCGGGTTCGGGTCGAAGGTCGTCGTCACCGGCGACACCACGCAGATCGATGTCCCGGACGGCCGCAGCGGCCTGATCGGTCTCGAACGTACGCTCACGGGGATCGACGGCCTCACCTTCGTGCACCTCAAAGCTGCCGATGTCGTGCGTCATCGCATTGTCGCCGACATCGTCTCCGCCTACGAGAGGGCCGATGAAGCTCGTCTCCAGAAAGAACCCCGCCGTGGCTGACCCCTCCCGACCGCACATCGATGCTCCCCGGCGAGTAGGTGGCGATGGCGAACCCGAGGTGTTCGTCGCCGACGAGCAGAAGGACGTTCCCGTCGATCTCGAGCGATGGCAGGAGTTAGCCACCGAGGTACTGCGGTCTGAGGGTGTGCGCGGGTTGGCCGAGCTGGCGCTGTTGTTCGTCAGCGAGACCGAGATGTCCGAGTTGAACGAACTCCACATGGGCAAGCCCGGGCCCACCGATGTGCTCGCGTTCCCGATCGACGCGTCCGAGGCCGAGATCGTGTTGCACGGCCAACCGATCAGTCGTGGCCCCGACCGGGCGCCCGCGGATCCGGGCGATATGCCCCTGCTGCTGGGCGATGTCGTCATCTGCCCCGCAGTGGCGCAGCGGCAGGCGCCGTCGCACGCAGGCACGGTCGACGACGAGATCGCCCTCCTCGTGGTGCACGGTGTGCTGCATGTGCTGGGTCACGACCACGACGACGACGATCAGACCAGAGCGATGCGTGCTCGGGAGGTCGAGTTGTTGATCGAGCACTACTGGCACGGTCCGGCACCCGAGGCCTTCCGCCAAGGGCACGACGAATGATCGCCGACGCGGTCACCACCGATCTGCTGCTGGTGGGCGGAATCCTGGTGTTGCTGATCATCCTGGTGTTCTGCTCGATCGCCGAGATGGGCCTGTCGCGCATCTCCCGACCGCGCGCTGCGTCACTGGCCGACAAGGGCCTCAAGTCCGGGAAGGCGCTGAAGCGCCTCGTCGACGAACCCGCCAGCTGGGTCAACGCACTGTTGCTCACGATCAACGTCAGCCAGATTGTGCAGACGACGTTGTGGGGGATTCTCGCCGGCCGGTTGTTCGGCGGCTGGGGTGTCGTGGTGGGTGTGGTCTTGAACGTGGTGGTGTTCTTCGTCATCGCCGAGGCAATGCCGAAGACGTATGCAGTGCTGCACCCGCAACGCGCAGCGCTGATGGTTGCTCGGCCCACCGCCGCGCTGGTGGCGTTCCCACCGTTGCGCTGGATCTCGAACTGGCTGATCAGCCTCACCAATGTGTTCATCAAGGGCAAGGGACTCGAGCAGGGTCCGTTCGTCTCCGAACAGGAACTGTTGGGCATCGTCGAGACGGCCGTCGAGGACGGTGTCGTGGAGCACGAGGAACGCGAGCTCATCGAGAGCATCATCGAGTTCGGCGACACCATCGCGCGTGAGGTGATGGTGCCTCGGCCCGACATGGTGGTGATCGAACCGACCAGCACCGTCACACAGGCACTCGACGCGGCGCTCGAGCACGGCTACAGCCGCTTGCCGGTGATGAACACCGACGAGGACGATGTGTTGGGGTTGGCGTTCGCCAAGGATCTGATGGGTGCTGAACGCAAGGGTGACGGCGCTCGTCCTGTCACCGATTTCCTGCGTCATGTGCACTTCGTGCCCGAGAACAAGGCGGTGAACCGCCTGATGCGTGAAATGCAGGCGGAGAAGTTCCACCTCGCGCTCGTCGCTGACGAATACGGCGCGATCGCCGGGCTGATCACGCTGGAGGATTGCCTCGAAGAGCTCGTCGGCGAGATTGTCGACGAACACGACGAGGAGGACGCAGAGGTGCAGCGACTGGCCGATGGCGACTACCTCATCGATGGCGGTATCGCGATCGGCGACCTCAACGATCTGCTCGGAACCCGTCTGCCCGATGAAGACTGGGACACCTTGGGTGGCTTCGTGTTCGGCACGCTCGAACACGTGCCGGACGAGGGCGAGTCCGTTGTGCACGAGGGCTGGCGATTCACGGCTGCCGAAATGGATGGCCGCCGTATCCGCCAGGTGAAGGTCACCGTGGAGCACCCGCTCGAGGTCGAGGGAACCGAACCGGCCAACTGACGCTGCCGCCGGTCAGGCGTCGTTGGTATCTGCGGTGAGCAGATACCGCTGCACCTTGCCGAGTGCGGTGCGGGGCAGCGATGCGACGGTGTGCAGCTCCTTGGGAGCGCAGAACGCCGGCATGTGGTCGGCGACGAGTGCTCGGCATTCGCTGAGTGTGGGCGCCGGGGCGCTCGCCGCTGAGACCACCCACGCGACCACGCGTTGCCCCCATTCGGCGTCCGCCACGCCGGCCACGGCAACCTCTGCGATACCGGGGTGTGTCGCCAAGATCGCCTCGACGGCCTCTGGCCACACGTTCTCACCACCGGTGATGATCATGTCGCCGCGGCGACCCTCCACGTGCAGTCGGCCATCCGGCAACCAGCGGCCGAGATCGCCCGTGTGCAGCCATCCGGCGTCGTCGAGGGGAGTGCTGCCGTCGCGGTAGGCGCGGAGCAGCATCGGGCAGCGCAGCAGCACTTCGCCGATGTCGCTGCCATGAGGCGCGGGGGAGATGCGCACCTCGACACCATCGAGAGGGCGACCGTCGTACACCACGCCACTGCCAGTCTCGGTGAGGCCGTAGGTGGTGTGGGTGTTGCGCGGCAGAGTGGACGGCGGCCGTGCGCCGCCGAGAACGATGGTGCGGAACACGCCAGGGTCGATACGGGCGAGCGCAGTCGCCACGAGCGACACGGCGGTGGCGCCTTCTCGGGCGGCAGCGGTGACACGGGCGGCATCGAAGCCGTCATGCACGACAAGACCGGTTCCAGTGTGCAGCGCGCGGGTGATCACCGACAGGCCGCCGACGTGCGCCAAGGGCAGACACGCCAGCCAGGTGTCGGCCGGGGTCATGCCGAGGCGCGCACTCGTGGCCGTGGCGGAGGCAGCGATGGCTGCGTGGGTGAGCACGACACCCTTCGGGGCGCCGGTGGATCCGCTGGTCGCCATCACGAGTGCATCACCGGGCTCGGTGGGTCGTGCGTCCGGCAGCGTGTGGCGTCCGTGCTCATCGACGACGAAACCGGCAGCCATCGAAGCGAGGAGCGCCGCTTTGGCCGCATCGGGAAGGCGACGATCGACCGGCAGGACGGCGTTCCCTGCGCTCCATTCGCGCTGGAGGGCGTCGACGAACGCCGTGCCGCCGGGTATGTCGATCGCGACCAAGTGAGGCACGAGGGCGAGGATAGGCGAGACTGGACGGAATGAATCGTTGGATGATCGGTGCCCGCCCTCGCACACTTCCCGCTGCCGTCGTGCCCGTGGCACTCGGCGCTGCTGCAGCCGCCGGTGGCGCTCATCCGGTGTGGTGGCGCGTGGCACCGGCATTGGTGGTGAGCCTGGCGCTGCAGGTGGGCGTCAACTTCGCCAACGACTACAGCGATGGCGTACGCGGCACCGACGAGGTGCGCGTCGGTCCGGTGCGTTTGGTGGCCAGCGGGCTGGCCACGCCAGCGGCCGTGAAGAAGGCGGCACTCGCGGCGTTTGGCGTGGCGGCGATCGCCGGATTGGCGTTGGCGTCGGTGACCACGTGGTGGTTGCTGGTGGTTGGCGTCGCGGCCATCCTCGCCGCATGGGGCTACACCGGCGGGCCTCGGCCGTATGGCTACATGGGCCTCGGCGAGGTGTTCGTGTTTGTGTTCTTCGGACTCGTGGCCACGCTCGGCTCGATGTATGTCGTGGGTGAGCAGATCACGCTCGTCGGCTGGCTGGCCGGGTGTGCCGCAGGGTGTCTGGCCTGTGCGCTGTTGGTGGTGAACAACCTGCGCGACATCCCCACTGATCGCGAGGTGGGCAAGCACACCTTGGCCGTCCGCATCGGGGATCGACCGACACGGTGGTTCTACGTGGCGCTGCTGTCGGTAGCACAGGTGTTGGTGATCGCGATCGCATTGGTCGATCGACCGTGGGCGGCCATCGGGCTGCTGGGCATCCTCGTGGCGCGTCCGGCAGTGAAGGCGGTCCTCGGCGGCGCCAAGGGTCCGGCACTGATTCCGGTGTTGGGCCTCACCGGCAAGGTGCAGCTGGCCACCGGATTGCTGGCTGCGCTCGCTATGGCCGTCTCCCGCTGACCTGGCTCAGCGCGGCAGGGCAGTGGCAATCGCCTCGGCGACTGCCTGGGGCTGTTGCAGGTGGGCTGCGTGCGCCGCATCTGGAATCAGCACGACGCGCCCGGCGGGGACGGTGGATGCGATCTGCTCGGCGATGGCGGCGAACTTTGTGTCGAGCGCGCCGGCGAGGGCAAGCACAGGCATGTTCAGCTCCCGCAATCGCGGCCACAGCGGCAGCTGTTCGCCGGTGCCCGCTGAGTGCAGGCTGGCAGCCAGGCCGTCCACGGTGTTGCGCAGCCGGTCGGCTCGATCGGCGTCGGTGAACTTGAAGCCGCCGAACAGTGGCAGCGAGGTCCATTCATCGAGGAACGCTTCCAGGCCGATGTCCGTCAGATGCTCGGCGGTCTGGTCATCATGCGCGCGCCGCAATGAGCGTTCGTCCGCGTCGGCGATACCAGGATGAGCACCGATGAGTACGAGCGACTGCACCAGATGCGGGTACATCAGCGCCAGATGCAGGCACACGCGTCCGCCGAGGCTGTAGCCGATGTACGTGCCGCGTCCGCCGATCGTGGCGATCATGTCGGCTGTGCGTCGCAGATCGGCACGTACCGCTGCAGAACCGCCGTGACCGGGCAGGTCGATGACGATCGCTTGCAGACCGCGAGCAACGAGAAGCTCAGCGATCGGCTTCCACGAGTTGCCGGTCTGGGTGAACCCGTGCACGAACACCATTCGCGGGGCGTGCAGGTCGCCCAGCCGTTCCGCCGCGAGAGGTCCCGACAGCGGAGTCCAGTCAGACATCGCACGCCTCGTCGTCGCAGGTGGGCCCGGAGACAGCGGTCTCGGCCGCTTCGTCGGCAGCTTCCTGCTCCTTGCGGGCCAAGAGCCGGCGGATGACGTTGATGAACGTGTCGGCGTCTTGTGCGCCGGGCACCGACCACCTGCCGTCGAGCACGAAGGTGGGCACCGCGGTGATCTCGGCGTCGGCGGCGTACTGCAGCATCGAGCGCACGTGGTCGGTGCCGTCGTCGCTGTCGAGGAACGCCAGCACGCGGTCGGCCGGCATGCCGACATCTTCTGCCAGACCAGCCAGCACATCGGGGTCGCCCACATCGGCGCCGTCGCAGAAGTATGCCTGCAGCAGGCGCTCCTTCAGTGCGTACTGGTGGCCGGTGGCCTCGGCCAGCCACAGCAATCGGTGGGCCAGCAACGTATTGGCCCGCAGTGCCCGGTCCATGTGGAACTCGAGTCCATCGCCGGCGGCCACCTCCGTGACCTGCGCGATGATCGCGGCAGCGCGCTCGTGTCCGCCGAACTTCTTCGCGTAGGCCTCGATCACGGGTGTCGCGCCTGCCGGGGGCGCCGTTGGATCGAGCTGATAGGGGCGAAACACGACCTGCAGATCGACCTCGTCGGCGAGAGCCGCCGCAGCCGTTTCCCAGCGGCGCTTCCCGATGTAGCACCACGGGCAGACGACATCGGACCAGATCTCGACAGTGAGTGAAGGACGCACAGGGCGAGGATACGCCCCTATCGTTGCGCTCATGACGCAGCAGTCCACCACCGTCCCTGCCAACGGCATGTCAGGCGAGCCCGCCGATGTGCAGGCCACGTTCTGCGCCACGGTGGTCGACCAGTGGGTGCACATGGGGCTGCGCCACGCAGTCATTGCTCCCGGTTCGCGCAGCACCCCGATGGCACTCGCGCTAGCAACGCGTTCCGACCTCGATGTGCAGGTGGTGCACGACGAGCGCTCAGCGTCGTTTATCGCGCTTGGTATTGCTCTGGCCACGGGCGTGCCTGCCGCGCTGTTGTGCACCAGCGGCACCGCCGCCACCCACTTCCATGGTGCCGTGGTCGAGGCCGACCTGTCGGGTGTGCCGATGCTCGTGCTCACCGCCGACCGGCCGCCCGAGTTGCAGGGCATCGGTGCGCCGCAGACGATCGATCAGATCGACCTGTACGGCGCCGTCGTGCGCTGTTTCGCCGATCCCGGAGTTCCCGAGGCGGTCGACGCTCACGTCTGGCGCGAGTGGGCCGCCGATTGGTGGATGAGTGCGGTCGACGGCGATCCGGGACCGGTGCACATCAACCTTCAGTTCCGCGATCCGCTGATCGGTACACCCAGTGCGCTGCCGCCCGTCGTCGACTGGCCGGCTGTCGACCCGGACAGCTGGTTCATGATGAGGCCCGAGATCGCCGGCCTGGCAGGGATGATCGATCAGCGCCGTGGAATCATCATCGCCGGCGCTGGTGTCGATGATCCTGCGGCAGTCGAAGCCTTGGCCGCGGCGTTGCAGTGGCCGGTGTTGGCCGACCCGCGTTCGGGATGTCGTCACCTGCCGCAGGCCGTGTGTTGTTTCGATTCGCTGCTGCGCCATGCGCCCTTCGCTCGCGACCATGTGCCCGCTGCAGTGCTGCACCTCGGCGCCCCGCCGGCGTCGAAGGTGCTCGGCCAGTGGTTGCAGTCCAGCGGTGCCACCCACGTACAGGTGCACTCGCAACAACGCATCCTCGATCCGTTGGGCATCATCACCGAGCGTGTCTACGGCCGTCCGTCCACGCTCTGTACCGAGCTGTTGCCGCTGGTCACGGGTGCCACTGGGACGCCGTGGTTGGCCCGCTGGCAGCATGCCGAGCGACGCGCGCAGCACGCCATCAGCGACACGTTGCGAGCTGAGCGCGACCTCAGCGAACCCGCTGTGTCACGTTGGCTGAGCACCGGGGGTGAGAACCTCGTCGTCTCGTCATCGATGCCGGTGCGCGACCTCGAATGGTTCGGGCGTGGAGAGGTGCGCACCACGGTGCACGCCAACCGCGGCGCGAACGGTATCGACGGTGTCATCGCCACGGGAATTGGCGTGGCGCTGGGAAGTGGTCGGCCGACGGTCGTGCACCTCGGCGACGTGGCGTTCTGCCACGACCAGTCATCGCTGACGGCGCTCGGCGCTCGTGGCCTGCCGCTCACGATCGTGGTCTCCGACAACGACGGCGGCGGCATCTTCTCGTTCCTGTCACAGGCGAATGCGCTTCCCGCTGAGCGTTTCGAGCAACTGTTCGGCACCCCCCACGGCACCGACGTGCTTGCTCTCGCAGCTGCCCATGGTCTGGTCGGTCGCACGGTCGTCGATCTCGTCGGTCTTGAGGCCGCCATTGCCGATCGGTCGGTCACGGTGGTGCGGGTGGCGTCACAGCGAGCCGCGAACGTGACAACCCACGACCGCCTGCACGCCGCCGTCGCCGACGCCCTCGGCTAACCCCGCGAGTGCCCGTGCGAGTGCCACCCCGCCGGTGCGAGTGCCAGCCCGCCGGTGCGAGTGCCAGCCCGCCGGTGCGAGTGCCAGCGGCGCACCCGAGTGCCAGGTGGCACCCCGGGCGTCGCTCGGCACTCGGGTGCGCGTCAGGCACTCGCACCGGGGCTGTGGCACTCGCACC
>CAEZYF010000017.1_pt1 | contig 78373 bp, 60 predicted proteins | sample 7265441 | NCBI WGS metagenome assembly CAEZYF01 (sample SAMEA6813927, study PRJEB35770) | freshwater metagenome | biome: Freshwater; feature: Freshwater reservoir; material: water | place: Czech Republic | collected 2017-04-14 | depth 30m m | reverse complement strand
GCGGCGCACGATTACGCGGTCGCCGTGTTCCGCGAGGTCATGCGTGTGGCCGCAGCCGTCCGCCGCGGTTTCGACGCCGGCGATATCGCTGCCGAGATCAGCGCCGAGGTGCTCGAGCGCCCCGAGTCGATCATGTCTCGCTACCCCGACCCCGTGCGCTACGCCCGCCGTCGGGTGCGCCACGCGGGCATCTCGCACGATCGGCGCCAGCGGGTACAGCGTGGAGAAGGCGCCAGGCTGTACCCCCAGCGCGACGGCACCCTGCAGCCCGGCCGCCCCTACCTGTCCGGGAACGCCACTCCGGCCGCGGGTGGTGGCGAATGGTTCAGCACGGTCAGCGACCCGCGCGGCGAGTTCGAGACCGGCGCCGACGAGCGCATGGCCGCTACGGCCGCACTGCAGTGGTGTTGCCAGGGTCTCACCAGCACCGTCGTTCACGAGCTGTGGCTGGTGGACGGGTGCGGCTACACCGTGCTCGAAGTCGCCCAACTCTGCGGTCAGCGGCGCGAAACCGTCAGCCGCCGGCTGAACCAGACTCGCCGCCAGATTCGCAAGAATCACGCTGCTCTGGCGAGCATCAACAATGCCACCAGCGATCCCCCGAGCACAGCGGGGGGCACCACATGAGCGGCACCGCCCTGGTCACCCTGCGCTATCGGCCGGCCGCCGATGTGCTCAGTGGCCAGGTGTCGTTCGGCGATCTTGCCGGTGCTACCACGGAGACCGTCGAAGAGTCGCGCGATGCCGACACTGCTCTCGTCTGGTCGCACAACCGGCTGCGGTCCTTCCAGATCGTTTTCGCCGCGGCCCGCGCCAGCGTCGGGCCACTTCCGCTCCCCCACTCGTTGTTCCCCGCCATCGAGACACTGATCATCACCGCACTGCACGCCGTCGATGGTGTGCACGACCCGCTGGTACGTCTGCGCGCCAAGGCCGAAGCCACCACCGAGCTGCCACTGCAGTCACTCACCCGCGACCACGCGCCAAAGTTGAGCTCCCACCGGCAGGCGCTCGACCGACGGAGTGCGACGCAGTTGTCGCACGCGCTCTGTCAGCTTGCCGATGCCGTCCACACCAGAGTCCCCGCCGATGATGTCGTCGAGGCACTTCATACCGATCACCTGGCACGGCTACTGCGAGAACTGTCCTCCACCATCCAGCATCAGCACGGCAGCACCTCGCCTGGCACCACCGCTGCTGCCCGCGTCGCCGCCCGGGCGGGCGACACGTTCAGCGTCGGCGAATTGGCAACGTTGGAACAGACGCTGACGGCGCTCGACGACCCAGCGTCGTGGCCATCTGCCAGCACATCGCTCCACCACCTACTGCTGGGTATGCAGCCTCCCCAGCCACATCGCTGACAGGTCACGTCCACACCGCGTCACGTTCCGCGGTGCTGCGCGCGTTCGCACTGCACAGACACGCGGAGGACTGTCAGCAATGCATCACGACAACAAGGGCGGTGGCGGCCGGAACACGTTCTGGTGGCGCACCTTCGCAGCGGCACGCGACTCGAACGGCTGGACAGTGGTACCCCGCCGCTACACGCGGGCCACCGCAGCGCAGCTGGCATCCGACATCGCCAACTCACACCGGCGACGGATGACGCCGTTACGGGTGCGTGGGGTGCTGCACGGCGAGCAGTGGGCAACGCGGTGGGAGCCCGCCAGCGATGATGCAGCCGGCGACCATGTGGTCTGGATTCGCCTCATCGAGATGGCGAGCAGCGAGCAGCGCTGACGACGGCGCCACACCTTTCAGTATGACCATCCGGCAGCGAGCGACCGCTGCGCGTGCGAGAGTGAGCGGGTGAGTTTCGAAGTGCGCCACCGGCTGGCCATCGCCGCGTTGGCCACCGTGCTGATCACCGGGTGCGGAGCCGAAGGGCCTCGGCAAGCCGGCCCCGCTCCCACTACCGTCGGCGGAACTTCGCCGACCAGCAGTGTGCCAAACTCCAGCGGCCCCGACACGTCGAGCACATCGGAACCAACGACCCGTTCCGAAGCGGCGACGACTATCCCCACCACATCGTCATCGGGTGGTCCACTCGCCCTGGAGCTGCTGGGGCTGATCACCGTGGAGAACGAACACGCCGACGGCTACGACCGCACGCTGTTCGCCTACCCGACGACATTCGGTGGTGGGTGCGACACACGCGAGATGGTGCTCAAGCGCGACTCGCTCACTCCTGCGCAGGTCGACACGTTCGGGTGCAAGGTGGTCGCTGGCGACTGGTTGTCGCTCTACGACGGGCTCCACTTCGATCAGCCTAGCGACGTGGAGATCGATCACGTCGTGGCGTTGAAGGAGGCATGGGACTCGGGCGCGTGGCAGTGGAGTGCGTCGGCTCTCAAGGCCTACGCCAACGACCTTGTCGACGTCCGCACGTTACGAGCGGTGAGCATGACGACGAACCGATCGAAGAGCGACAAGGACCCATCCAACTGGCTGCCACCGGATGCGAACGACGTGTGTCGCTACGTGAGCGACTGGGTGTCGATCAAAGCCCGCTGGAACCTGTCGATGGATAACAGCGAGTTCGGCCGAATTCGCAACCTATTGCTCGGACAGTGCGCCGACTGGCGCGTCGACCCGATCGACGCTGTCGCGACGGGTGCGCCCGCACCGAGCACGTTGCCGGCGGCGACGGTTGCGACCGCTGCGCCGGCCGGCACTGTCTATTACGCCAACTGCACGGCAGCGCGAACCGCCGGCGCAGCGCCGCTGTACGCCGGATCCCCTGGCTACCGGACAGCACTCGACCGCGACCACGACGGCGTCGCCTGCGAGTGACCCACTGGGTCGGCGCCTCCCTCGACGAGGGCACACGACCTGCCAGATTTCTGTCGCCGCTGCTAGGGGCACAGTATCGGCACAGTTAACATGACTTAATGATCATGGATTCGGACGCCTCCACCGTAGGACCGCGAGCTCGGCGGCGTCAACGAGCGAAGACCGTGTGGATCGTCGGCGGAGTGCTGGTGGTCGCTGCCGCGATCGTCGTCGTGGTTGCCGTATCGGCGATCGGCAGTCGTTCCGGAACTCTGGTGAACAACTGCGAAACCGGCCCCGGTGCGCAGTGCCCGGGGGCCAATCTCTCTGGTACCGACCTCAGCACCGAAGACCTCAGCGCAGCAGACCTCTCGGGTGCCAACCTCGACGGTGCCAACCTCACCAACGTCAACCTCACTGGCGCCAACCTCACCGGCGCCAACCTCACGGGTGCCGACCTCACCGGCGCCGTGCTCCCATTCATCGTGTCGGGCGGCATCACCGGCACACCAAAGACCCTGCCGGGCGGTTGGACACTCGTCAACGGCTATCTCATCGGACCATCGTCCAATCTCACCGGAGCACTTCTCACCGCTTCCGACCTCACCGACGCCAACCTCACCGGCGCCAACCTCACCGACGCCACTCTGACGCAGGCGAACCTCACCGGTGCGAGCCTCACCGACGCCAACCTCACCAACGCCAGCCTCACTGGCGCCAACCTCGCCAACGCCAATCTCACCGGTGTCGTACTTCCGTACATCCTGTCGGGGGATCTCAACGGCGCACCGAGGACCCTGCCAGCTGGTTGGACACTCGTCAACGGCTATCTGGTTGGGCCGTGGGCCAACCTCACGGACGCGCTGCTCGCCGGAGCCGACCTCAGCGGCGACGACCTCACCAACGCCAACCTCACACATGCCAAGCTGACCGACGCCAACCTCACCGACGCCAACCTCACCGGCGCCAACCTCACCGATCTCACGTCGGGCGGCATCTTGGGTACACCTCGTGCGCTGCCAGCGGGTTGGACACTCGCCAACGGCTATCTCATCGGGTCGTGGGCCAACCTCGCGGGCGCCAACCTCACCGGGGTCGACCTCACCGGGGCCGACCTGACGACCGCCAACCTCACCCGCGCCAACCTCACCGACGCCAACCTCACCCGCGCCAACCTCACCGGCGCCGACCTCACCGGCGCCAACCTCACCCGCGCGACACTCACCCGTGCGACCCTCACCGACGCCAGCATCTCCGGTGCCAACCTCACCGATGCCAACCTGATGGACGCCAACCTCACCGATCTCACATCGGGCGGCATCTCGGGCACACCTAGTTCGCTGCCGACCGGTTGGACACTCGCCAACGGCTATCTCATCGGGTCGTCGGCCAACCTCGCGGGCGCCAACCTCACCGGGGTCGACCTCACCGGCGCCGACCTCACCGGCGTCAACCTCACCGGCGCCAACCTCACCGGCGCCAACCTCACCCGCGCGACCCTCATCCGTGCGACCCTCACCGACGCCAGCATCTCCGGTGCCAACCTCACCGGCGCCGACCTCACTGATGTTGTCTCGAGTGGGCTGATCGGCCCGCCCGCATCCTTGCCGGACGGCTGGACGATTGTTGACGGCTCGCTCACCTCGCCGCTCACCTCGCCGCCCACCAGCACCGTCGCAGCACCGTAGAAGGGCCGCCCGTATGAACACCCCGAACAAGATTCCGCCGACCGCTGTGGACTCCCTCCTCCCTCCCGGCATCGAGCCGACCCATTCACGTTTCTCGTGGTCGGCGAAGTCCCTCGCCGAGCGGCGCAGGTTGCGCAACATCGCGGTCGGCGCGGGCACCGCCGTCGCCGTGCTTGCACTTGCCATCGTTGTGATTTCCAACACTGTTGGTAGCCGTTCAGGCACGTTCGTGTCGCCGGTTGCGTGTGCCAGCTCCAACGCCAGCAACCTCCGGTTCGATCCGACCACCGGTGCCGAGGGTGCCAGCATCTACATCACGGGGACCAACTTTGCTGACGTCACCGACGTCAAGTTCAACGGCACCCCGGTCACTTCCTTCACCGTTGTCTCCCCGACAGAGATCACGACTGCAGTGCCTGCTGGCGCTACCAACGGCCCGATTGCGATCGTGTCCAAAACGACCCCCATCACGAGCGACACCTGTTTCGTCACGACCTCACCGGCGATCGCATCCTTCAGCCCTGCGGCGGGGGCGACCGGAACGAACCTGACGATCACCGGTGCAAACTTCACCGGCGCGACTGCCGTGAAGTTCAGCGGCCTGGCCATCAAGCCAACCGCTGTGACGGCAACATCGATCACCGTCGCCGTGCCCGCGAACGCCGTGTCCGGACTGATCTCCGTGGAAACCCCGGTGAGTACCGCGGCGAGTACCGGCACCTTCACGGTCTCATCGCCCGCGATCAGCAGCTTCTCGCCCGCCCTTGGGGCAACAGGAACCACGGTGACCATCACCGGCGCGAACCTGTCAGGCACAACAGCCGTCCGCTTCGGCACCACCCCCGCCGCGTCGTTCAGCGTCGTATCGGCGACCACGGTCACGGCAACGGTGCCTGCCAACCTCACGAGCGGCCCAATCAGCATCACCGCACCCGCGGGAACCGCAACAGCCAGCGACGACTTTGCGGCCCCCCCGACCATCAGTTCCTTCACCCCCACCACCGCACGGCCGGGCGAGACGGTGACAATCACCGGCACCAACTTGACGTCGGTCAGCTGGGTGTCATTCACCGGCTCAACAGCGAACGCGACCTTCACTGTTGTCTCACCGACGCAGATCACTGCAACGGTGCCGAACGAAGCGTTGACGGGACCGCTGTCGGTTCGCGGTACGGCGCTCGCGGTCAGCACTACGGCACTCACCATCGGGCCGTCGGTGTCATCGGTGTGGCCGATCAGTGGCCCTGCTGGAACCGTGGTGACGATCACCGGATTCAATCTGAGCGGGCCCACCGCCGTCACGTTCAACGGAGTGGCCGCCCTGTTTCAAGCGGGCTCCGCCACACAACTGACTGCCACTGTCCCTGTCGGCTCGACGAACGGCACCGTGACGGTGCAGACTGCGACAGGGAGCGCCAACAGCCAGGAGACCTTCGGCACCGTCAGCACCCCGACCCTGGTGATCGACCCCGCCGGCCCGGTGAGTGTCCCGCGCACGTCCTCCGGTACCACGCCCCCGAGCACCACCGCACCGGCAGGCGCCCCGCGCGCAACAACTGCGCCCGCAACAGCCGCCCCGGCAGGTTCGGTGGAGTTCATTTGCACACTTCCAAAAGGTTTTGTCTGCCCTCCCACTGTCACCTTCCCACCCTCGCCCACAACCATTCACCCGACCACGACCGCCGCGACCGCAACAACCGCAGCAACCGCAATAACCGCAACAACCGCTCCGGGGACAAGCCAGCCGGCAACGACTGCTCCCGTGTCGGTCACGACGTCGGTCTCCGCAGCCGGCACTGTTGGGTCACCGACATCACTCTCGGGCGGCCAGATCGTGCTGACCGCCCAGGTCGGCACGACGGCACCCAATGCATCGGGAGTGCCGACATGGTCGGGTACCGCGCAGGCGTCGTTCGGGACATTGCGTATCCCCGTGTCGCTGACGTATACGAACGACACCGCATGGACACTGCTCGCGAACGCAGCAACCGCAACGGTCGCCATCCGCGCGGTGAACCTCTCGATCGGTTCACTCTCCGGTTCCATCACCGCAACACCGAGCGCAACCGTGTGGGACCTTCGCGGAGCACTTGCCGCGCCGGCCAGTTTCGTGGGCGATTCGGGTGCCACGAAGAACGGCAAACTTGCGTTGCTCGGCGGCACCGTCAGGATCCTGCCATCGTGCCCGACCTTCGCGGCATCCACCTCGCTGTGCTCAGCCAGTGCCGCGACGACGGTGTACCTGAGCATCGCCGTCGTAGACGCGGCGGCAAACCCCGGCTTCTTCGCGAACCTCGGAAGCGGACTCCCCCTACAAGCATCCGGCACCTACCAGGCAGCAGTGAACCTGACCTCGCGCGCCTTCGTCATGGAGGGCCTCTTCGCCACTGATGCCACCGCCAGCCTGGTGACGGACACGGGCAACATCGCAATGAGCGCACTCAGCATCCGGATTGCAGCCGACGAGACCACGTTCGCCGTTCTCGCCGGCGACATCATCGTGGACAGCGGATCGACAAACGGTGGCTTCGATGTTCTCGTGCGCGGCGATGGTCGGATCAACATCCCCAAGATCGGTGGATGGAACCTCCGCCAGCTATCGGTTGCCTACGCCGACGGGGGGACGGTGACAGTTGGCTCAATCAGCAACAAGCCGAAGTTGGGCGACGCCAGCATGTCGAGCATTGCGTACTTCTCTTCCCAGCAGGACGTTTCGGCGAAGATTCTCGGCACCGTCGTGCGTATCCCTCCGAGGACGTACGTGTTTGCCGGTTCGCTGCCGACCCCCAAGTGGCTCAACGAAAATCTTGGTATTCCGAAGGACAACTTCGGCGCCTACGCCACCTACACGACCTCCGGATTGATCAAGATCAGTGCAGTGATTCCGGCCAGCATCAAACTGCCACCGATTCCACACGTCAAGACCACGATCACCAGCTTCGTCTTCACTGCCATCTTGAACTTGGAGCCGAAGATCGGCTCAGAGTTGGGGTTCCAACTGGCAGCCAACGGAACGATGGAGATCGATGGCAACAGCCCGATCGATCTCGTGCTTGCTGCGAAATATGTGAGCGTGTGTGCTGCCGCAGGCCCAGCGATCGGCCCGCAGCTACCGGGGGTCGTGGCACCCACGGTGTGCTACGCCGAGAACTCACCGACGTTCACCATTGCAATCTCTGCTGTCGGAACGAACGGTGCCAGTGTCTGGCCGAACATCTTCGGTATCACCGGGCTGAACCTCACCTCGGTGGCGCTCCAGATCGGAATCACACCCGGTATCTGGCCCTACGTTTCGGTCGGTCTCGCTGGCGACGGAACGCTTCCTGGCAAGCTGCGCGAATACATGGGGATCGACTCCAACGAGAACATCCCCGTGTCATTCGTGATGAACCTCTCGACCGTCAGCCCGTGCCTGTCCGTCAACGTCGGCAACCCCGACAGCGCGACTCCGATCATGGCACTGCCGGCGAAGTCCGAGATCGTCACCGCGACGTTCTTCAGCCTGCTCGTCTCTCCGATCGGCTGTTCGGTGGGAATCTTCGATGTCCCGGCGGGTGTGCAGATACGCGCCAAGGCGAAGGTGTTTGCCGTCGCAGTGAACCTCTTCGCGGCCTACAACCCAAACCCCAGCGGCCCGCCAGGCGCACCGAAGACTCCGTCGATGCGGGCGTGGCTCACCGTCGACAACCCCAACCCCAGTGAGAACATCCGTGTCGACGGTTCGCTTCGAATCTTCGCCGCCTACGGAGGTTTTACACTGTTTCCGCGCGTCGATATCAGCGGCGGGATCAAGGTCGGCGGCGCTGCACGTATCGACATCTTCGGAAGCTGCAACACCATCACTGGCTGTACCGGAACGGGCTCCGGTGCATTGTCGATCGGCGGGTTCAACCTCACCATGGCGGCGACGGTCAAGCGTCTCGGCACAGCACTCGTCGCAGTGGAGGCGACTGGCGCGCTGAGTGTTGCGGGCGTGCAGGTGACGGTGAGCGGTTCGTACGAACCGGGCTCCTACGCGTTCAGCGGCTCCGGCACGTTCCCCAATGGGGGAGTTCTGAAGAGCTTCGAGGTCGGCTTCAGCCAGTCAATCGCCAACAACTTCGTCCCGAAAGCAGTGTTCCGCGCCTCGGGTTCGTTCGGTGGCAGATTCAAGTCGGAAACGGGAGCCAGCGGCGCGTTCAGCACCGCTTGGGTCGACCTGACGCCGAATATCTCGAAGCTGAACCTCGTGATGAATCCGCGGATCGACCTCGGGCTGATCACGGTCCCGGCAAAACTCGGCTTCGTCGTCTGTATCTCCGGTCCCTGTGCGGGCACCGTGACTCCGAAGTTCAACTTCTCCTCGACCTTCAAGGGCATTCCGTTCAACATCCCGGATACCGACCTCGACGGCGGTTGGGGCTTCAACGCGTCCACCTCGGCGTACTTCAGCGGGTCCGACTCGGTCGGTAGTAAATGGGGCGGCCTTCGGGGTGACTTCTCGGGCAACGTCACGCTCGGCATCTCGTCGGCAGACGGTTTGACGGTGGACCCCCACGTGACCGTGCACGGGGAATACGGTGCTGGCGGAAAGTGGCGCGGTTTTGGAACGTACGGCGCTGACATCGACATCTCCGGATCCCGTTTCAGATTCTGTAAACACCTCAAGGGTCGCGACATCTGCATTCCGTGACGCTGCTCGTGGCATGAACCGCACCACGGGCCTCGCCTCGCGCATCACACGCGGCGAAGCTCCGTGCGTTCGTGGAGTACAGTTCGTTCGACAACTTCATCCAGAGGATCCGAGGGCCCTGGCCCGTCGACGGTCCGCCAACCTGGCTCCGGTACACCGATCTTGATCGATGCCGCGAGTCGTGGTGGCAATGCCAGGTGCGATGAAAGGACATTTCCATGAGCGTTCCGCGTTCCACCTCCAAGTCCCTCGCCGGTGGTTACCGACTCGACGCCGATCTGCCGGCGCCACCTGCAGACGACCTCGAGACGTTGGGCGGGCTGCACGTGTTGCGACACATGCAGCGCCACCTCGACACGTTGGGCCAGCACCTCGTGCTCTTCAGCGACCGTGAGTATTCCGAGCTGCTGACATTGCTCACCCGCGGGTACGACCAACTCAGCGAACGTCGCGAACTCCGTCGCCATCGGTTCGCGTCCTCACCGTCACGTATGCGCGAGGTGCTACGCAACGACCCACGGGCGGTGCCGGTGGTCAGCATCTACGGTTCCTCATGCCTCGGCTGGAAGGCACCCGCTTGGGAGGGCATCCGCCTCAGCCGCTACCTACAGCCGGGGCAACTGTTCGCGTTCGCAGAGCAGTTCACCTCGATGTTGCCGCCACGGCGCCCCGAAGCGCTGCGACTGCACCTTGCCGAATGGCAGGCACCGTTCCCCGCCCACAGCATGGCGACATGGGGCAACCAGGCCAAGCTGCTGAAGGGTCCCCAGGAGTTCAAGTACGCCGAGATCGCCGGCTACTTGTTGGAGACCGGGAGCGAGGTCACCAATGCCCCGGACGACCGGCTGCGTTTCCGACGCTGGCGCGACTCAGTCGCGCAAGGCGTCGGTGAGGCCGCTCATCCGGTGAGCCACCACGCGAAGTGACGTGGTGATGGCGGATTCGTTGCCCACGACGTGCAGTGTGGTGCGAGCGCGAGTGGCACCGGTGTAGACCAACTCGCGTCCGGCCAATGGCGAGGTGGCCGGCGGCAGCACCAACACCACCGTGGGGTACTCCGAGCCTTGGCTCTTGTGCACCGTGGTGGCATACGCGGTCTCCACTGCCTCCAGCTGCACCGGTTCGAACCGCTGCACACCGAGCGCCGTGCGGAACACCGCCACCAGACGACCCTCGTGGCGCACCACCACACCGGTGTCGCCGTTGGCCACACCGAGCCGGGCATCGTTGCGCGTCGCCAACAACGGCCGCCCGGCGAACCACGTGCCCTGCGGCCGATCGTCGCACATCCAGCGCTCACCGAGTTGGTTCCAGGTATCCACGCCGTACGGCCCACGACGGTGTGCACACAGGATGCGCGCCCGAGCCGCGGCGGCGAGTGCTGTCTCGGCGTCGCCGGCCTCCGCAGCCGCGCGCACCTCGGCCAACACCGGCCCGACCACCTGTTGCACTGCCGCGAGTACCGAGGCAGCCAGCGGGTCGTCGGTCTCCAGAAAGTGCACGCTGGAGCCATCGGTGACGGTTCCCGAACGCAAGTGCGCCAAGGCACCATCAGCGTCGCCCCGGCGGATGGCATCGGCCAGCAACGCGATGGGGGTGTTGCCGCCGAAGCGGTGGCCGCGCAACAGGCGCACCGAACGCCCTGACAACGGGCCTTCAACTGCGGAGGCAGCGACGAGGTCGCCGAGCACCGAGCCCAGTTCGACACTCTCCAACTGATCGGGGTCGCCGATGAGCACCAACCGAGCAGTGGGCGACAACGCTTCGACCAGGCGTGCCAACAGTGGCAGCGACACCATCGAGGTCTCGTCGATGACCACCACATCGTGCGGCAAGGGATCGCCGGCATGGTGCCGGAACCGCTGCCGTTGGGCACCCAACGGCCCGAGCAGGCGATGGATGGTGGTGGGCGCGATCGAGGCGAGCGCACTACGAACGGACTCGGAGATGTGGCCCTTCACATCGGGCTGACCCATCGCTGCGGTGATGGACTCCTGCAGCCGCGCCGCGGCCTTACCCGTGGGTGCCGCCAACGCGATGCGCAGGTGTTCGCCCGACGCGTTGCTCTGCTCCAGCAGCACCGCCAGCAGGCGTGCGACCGAGTACGTCTTCCCTGTGCCCGGCCCACCGACGATCAGCGCCAATCGGCTGCGCAACACCATGTCGGCTGCAGCCCGCTGCAGGTTCGGTTCGCCATCGGTGTGCGCGGGCAGCAGGTGCTCGAGCACCGTCGCCGCATCGGGCGAAAGCGTGGTGTCGAGGTTGATGGCTCGCGCACACATGGCAGCGGCGACCGCACTCTCGTCCATCCAGTAGCGCTGCAGGTACACACGGTGTCCGTGCAGCACGAGCGGGCGAGTGTCGAACTGCGGCTCGGCGTCGCTGGCCTCGGCCACACGCACCACCGCAGTGGCGGCGCGCAATGCGTCGATCCAGACGTCGGTACTGGGCCAGGCGACGGTGATGACCTCTGGGTCGTCGGCACGCACCGCATGTTCCTTGGCCACCGCTTCGGCAAGTTCGTCGAGGTCGGCACACGCGTGACCGTGCTGCGCCGCCCATGCGGCCATCGCCACCGCCAGCGCGATCAGTGGATCGCTGACACCCGACGCTCGCGCCACCCACGCGGCGAGGTGCACCTCGGTGGCACCGATGACCCGTGCCTCGACGAGCGCCTCCAGCGACACGACCTCCGCGGGAATCCGGACCTGCTGCACGCTCATTGCCATTCTCCCGTCGCCAACAGACGATCGAGTGCAACCACCGTGGCTGCCGGCGGCCGCCAACTGAACACGCCGTACGGGTGCCCCTCGTGAAGTGGTGTGTCGGCCCCGACCATGCCGCGCACGAACAAGTAGGCGATGCCGCCGAGGTGTTGTTCGGGCAGGTAGCTGGGCAGTCGCCACCGCAGATAGCGGTGCAACGCCACGCTGTACAGGATGGATTGCAGCGGGTAGTCGCTGTGCGCCATTTCGGCTGGCAGCAGATCGGGGTGATACGCAGCCAGCGGTGCGGCTGCGCCCTTGGCGTGCAAGCGGTTGGTCTTGTAATCGACCACCACGTAGCGGTGCCCGGCCACAGGGTCGGGTACGCGCAGTACGGCGTCGATGGAACCCTGCAGGAAACCGGCGAGGGGCAGGTCGAACCTGCCGTCGGCGAGCACCTGCGCGTACGCGCGTTGCGGGTCGTCGGAGGTCAACGTGGCCAGTAGCACCTCGCCGATCTGCTTCGCATTCACACGCGGCGAGACGGTGGCCAACGGCAGGTCGAAGTCGAGTTCGGCGAGCCGGTCGGTGGCGCGGATGTCGACGAGTCGGAGCCCGTCGGTGAGCGGCCCGAGCGACGTGTGCAGCGCAGCCGACAGACCGGCGATGAGATCGTGCGCCGGGACCTGCAGCCGATCGCGCCGCAACTGCAGTGTCACCTCGGCCGCGAGCTCGGCTGAAAGGTGGTTGCTGGCCGGGTCGAGCCGTTCCAGCACGCTGTGCACCAGCGTGCCGAAGGCGGCACCAGCCAGCACGTCGGCCAGCGGCATCGGCACCGCGCCGACGCCCGCAGTTGCAGTTGCAGTTGCAGTTGCAACCAGTGAGTCGTCGGCTGGTGTCGGTTCATCGGCGCCACCAGCGATCGACGCTGTGGCCGACCAATCGCGCTCCAGCGTGCGGGTGATGGAGGTGAATGACCACCGCCGCCATGCAGTGTCGGCGATGACCCGGCCGTTCGTGGATGCCACGGCCAACGCCGGCGGAGCTGGCGCGGCGAGATCGGGGAGCCAGCGAACACGATGCGTGAGCGCGGGTACTGCCGTCGCCGAGATCAGCCCATCGCTGCGCGCGACGAGTTGGGCCAACCGCTCGGTCACGCCTGCGTCGTCGGGTGACGCGATGGTCGCCGGGTTGGACTTCACCCCGCCCCTCGGCCCTACGTCCAGTGTCGGTGCGGTGCACAGCGGTTCACCGTCGGCGTCGCGGTCGAACAGCATCACGTTGAGCGCCGCCGACTGCGCGTCCTTGGCGCCGGCCCACCACACGATGGTGCGCCGCTTGGCACGTGTGAGCCCCACATACAGCAGACGCAAAAGATCACCACGGGCCTCGGCCTTGGCGTAGTGCTTGCGCCCATTCTCAGTGCTGTCCGTGTCGAGGCCGTTCCAGCCCTGACCGGTGGCGATATCCACCACACGGCGACCGGTGGTGGGTTCGTGGTAGATCGTGGGACCGAACGAGTTGGGCGTCTGCCAGTTGAACGGCAGCAGCACCACCGGGTACTCGAGACCCTTGCTGCCATGCAGCGTGGTGACCTGCACCGCCGCAGCATCGGAGTCGATGCGGCGCATCTGCGCATCTGCGTCGTCACCTTGCTGGAGCCCGGCGCGCAGACGGTCGAGCGTTCGCCGCACCGCCGCAGGTGTGGCGCCCACACCCGGAAACTCGCCAGCGAGCAACTCGGCGATGTGATCGAGGTCGGTGAGTTCGCGCTCGCCACCTTGGGCTGCGAGCACGGTGGGCACCATCTCGCTGGCACCGCGCACGTGGTCGTACCACGCGAGGAACGGCTGGGTGGTGAGTTGTTCGGCCCACCCCGCACAGCGCTGCTGCAGAGCCGCAAGGCGTGGCTCGGAGTCGGGGTTGAGCGGGTCGAGGTCGGCAGCGTGCTGGTGGAAGAACACGCTGAAACTGGCCGCCCGCACGGTGGGTGCATGTGCCGGACGCTCCAAGGCCGCGAGCAGCAGACCCCATTCGTTCGCCGCCGGGCTGCGCAACACACTGCCCGTTCGCGTACGCACCGATGGAATACCAGCGCGGCGCAACGACTCGACGATCTCGGCCGCCTGCGAATGCGTCTGCACCAAGATCGCGATATCACCGGGCTGCACCGGGACGGGGCCGAGGCCGGTGTCGATCGTGTGGAACTCGAACAGTTCGACGATCTGGAGAACGAGGTCGGCGATGATCGAGCGACGCGCCAACGGCGCGGACACGCCCTTGCTGCTGTGGAGCAAGGGGTCGTCGGCGAGCCAGCGGATCTCGAGCGGCGCGCCGGGTGACAGCGACCGCGTCAGCGCATTCGACGCAGCCGCCACAGCAGTGCCGACGATCCGCTCGTCGCCGAGGTGGACACCGCTGATGAGCGACGAAGTGGCGTTCACCAGATCCGCGTCGCTGCGGAAGTTGGTACCCAGGTGCATGGTGTCGGCACCTTCGGTGGCCTTCAGGTAGGCATGAACATCGGCGCCGCGGAAGCGATAGATCGCCTGCTTGGGGTCGCCCACCGTGACGAGGTTGCCGGTGAACGTGTGCTCGAAGATCTGCCACTGCACTGGGTCGGTGTCCTGGAACTCGTCGACGAGCACCAACTGGTAGCGACTGTTCAACGCCTCCACCACGGACGGGCCGTTGACAGGATCGGTGACGGCATCGCGCAGACCGGTGATGAGATCGTCGTACCCGAGTTCCTGGCGTGCGCGTCGCCGGCGGCCCACCTCATCCACCGCCAGGTGCACAAGTTCGATCCAGCGTTCGAGACGAGCAGGTGTGTCGTCCTTGTGCGGCGTGAAGGCGCCGGGGGCAGGCGCGGCGACGGCACCGGGGTTGCCGAGCACAGCGGTGACCGACCGCTGCAGTTCCTTCAACACCTTCGTCGGCCCGCCGTCGTTCTTCGGCCAGTCGAGCACGTGAGGGTTGGCGACAAGTTCGGTGACGATGAGATCGCGGCACACCTCGTCGACGATCTGCGCGGTGCTGTCGCCGAGTTCGGCGTTCAACCCGACGCCGGACCGCAGGCCCAACTGGCGGAGTGTCTGTTGGCAGAAACCGTGGATCGTGGTGATGGTGGCGTCGTCGAAGGTGGCGATGGCAGCACGCAGTCGTGCCGTGCGCTCGGGGACCGCAGCCGCGGGTTCCAGCAAGACGCTCATCCATGGTTGGTCGGCGGGGGCGGCACCGTCCTCGCACGCCGCCAGTGCCTGCACCAGCGCCTTGCGGCTGCGGTCGCCGAGTTCGGCGGCCGCGGCCTTTGTGAACGTGACGACCAGCAGCGCTGAGGCCGCGACGCCCCGCTCGGCCACATGCCGCACCACGAGCGCGCTGAGCGAGTAGGTCTTGCCCGTGCCAGCGCTGGCCTCGATGACCAGACGGCCCTCGGGCAGCGGTGCCGTGAGGTCGAGTTCGACGGTCATTCCGCGTCACCGCCCTCGCTGTCGGCAAGTGGCGTACTGACCACAGCACCGTCAGCGTCGATCGCCTCGATCGCTGCGTCGTACGTGGCCCAGACCCACCCGGCGACGGCCAGGGCCCGGCTACGCGTTACGCCTGCATCGTCGCCGGGCTGCAACACGTGCGGGTCGGTAGCCAGCACCGGATCGGTGAGCAACGATTCCAGCGAGAGTTCCGGCCACAAGAGCGAACAATGACGATCCAGTAGGTCGGAGTCGATAGCCCCTGGTACGCCGCCGTACGCGCGCACGGCCAACGCGGCTGACGTTCGGTCGAAGAACGGCACTGCGTCGCACTGCGCCCAGGCCAACAGTTGCACCGACATCGTGAGCAGTTGATTGGCGCACTCGAGGCGGAGGTTGCCCTCGCCGCGCAGTCGCAGACCCGACGTCGCGACCTTGCCGTACGCGCCACGCGAGATGACCACGGCCGACCAGTCGGTGTCGGGTTCCTGGCGCTGCAGAGCAGCGAGCTGCACAGCGGCCGCCAACCGGAACGACGGCCGTTCCTTGGTGAAGTTGACCCGCACCACGGTGGGACCACTGGTGCGTTGCGCGATGTTGCTCACCGTGCCGCGCAGACGAATCGGCGCAGCATCGGTGCCATCGAACGACACGAACATCGTCTGGTCGATCATCGTCTCGGTGCCACCTGCGAACGGCACCGACCAGGCGTCGGCACCTGCTTCGAGGAGCGCGACCTCGTTGCGCACACCCGACAGTGCCGCGGTGCTGAGCTCACCCGGAGGCAGCGCACCATCCAGCCGGGCTGCAATCTCCCAGTCGTTGGGGTCGCCACCTTGGCGGCGGACACCCAGCAGGTGACGGCCGAGTGCACTGGTACCGAGCGGCGAGACGCCGACCGACAGGCCGTCGTCGAGCGCGGCCTCTTCGTCGGGCACCCGTACGTCGAGACGCGACTTCAGGTAGATCTTCGACGGGTTGGCAACGACCGCAGTGAGTTGGTCGAGGTCGACCTGATCGAGCGCCATCGCAGTGAGCGCCCACGCTGAAACGGCGATGGTGTCGAAGGTAAGCATCGAGCGACGGCGGGCCTCGGCGGCGGCGAGCATCGCTGGGTCGAAGGTGAACGGTGTGGTGGAACGCGGCGACAGCAGCCCGGGTTGCAGTGCCTTCTCGTTGAACCCGTGGCGCGGGTGGCGCACGACCACGGGCGACTGGTGCGCGGCGAGTGGTACGAGATGGCCGACGACATCGAGCAGTTCGACCAACGGCACGACGAACGGCAGCTCCTTGTTGTTGGTGAGATCGGCGCCATTGCACGTGATCACGAGCCGCTCGCTCGCCGCCAGCAGCGCGTCGAGCAGCAGTTGACGGCCTTCGTGGCGCGGGTGACGTTCACCGACGCACGGGTGCAACCCGAGGATGTCGTCGCCATCGAAGGTGCCACCGCGCAACGACCCTTCATCGAGACCGAGCAGGCAGATCACACGCGCCGGCACCCCGTGCTGGGGCACCATCGAGCTCACCGTCACCGAACCACTGCGCAGCGGCAGACGTCCGGCCCGCTGGGACAGCGAGTCGGTGAGCAGCGCGCGCACATCGGCCAACGACAGGGGCACGGCGCACGTGGAGTCGGCGTCCTGGGGAGAACGTGCCGAGCGGACGATGTCGGCGAGTTCGCGGTGCACCTGCTGCCGGCGGCCGGGGTCGTCAGGGTCTGGCGCGCAGAACTCGTCGACCGTGCGGTGCAGCAACTCGATCCAGTCGGCCACCGGACGTTCGCTCTGCACCAGTGCGTGCAGGTCGATCAGCCGGGCCAGCAGGTCGGCCACTGTGCCGACCAGTTCGAAGTCGCCGCTGGCGAGGTCGTCGTACGGGGCGGTACCACCCAGACCGACGCGTGGCGTCGGTGCAGCCATCGCCACACCGGCGAGTAACTGATCGACCATCACGCGCCACGTACCTGTGGTGAGATCGGCGGGCAGACCCCACGGTGCACGGTGTTCGGCCGACAGACCCCATCTGGCACCCAGCGTCTCGCACCACCCGGCGAACTGTTCGAGATGCTCGATCGACCAGCCGAAGCGGCGCCGCACCGGTTCGAACTGCACCAGCCCCAGCACCTCGGACAGGGTGGCGCGTCCGGCTACCAACGTGAGCAACGCCTGGACTGCATCGATGATCGGCTCGTCGGTGGTGAGCGAGCGGTCGCCGATCTTCACCGGCACAGGAAGTGGGCCACGCTGGAAGACCGCTTCCACGAGTGGAGCGAAACGAGTGAGGTCGGGGCTGAGCACCAGCACCTCGTGCGGTTGCAACGTGGAGTCGGCGACGAACGCGTGCCCCAGCACTTCGCGGAGCACCTCCAGTTGCCGCACCTCGCCGTGACACGCGTGCACCTGGAACGATCCGTCGGTGGCATCGATGGCTGGGTTGCGCGTGGGCTTCTGGTCGAGGCGCACACCGTGCTGCAACGCCTGCAGCAACGTGGTGGGAGGACCGGCGGGCGGCGCTCCGTGAGGCACATCGTGCACCTCGGCGTCGCCGTGCACGAGTGCCCGTGTTTCCAGTGCCGGGCGGGCCCACGAGACGAGCAGCGGGTGAGTGACTGCGCCAGTGACGTCGACGTTGGAGCGTACGTTGAGGCCACCGGCCAGCCGGTACGGCGAGGACTGCCACGCCGCCATCGACGGATGGCGAACGAACACATGCACGTCTCGGGTTTCGCCGAGCGCACGCAGCACTTTCAGCATCGTCGGGGCGATACCGCCGACACCGAACACCGCCACACGTTGCGGTAACTGCGGCTGCACCACACCGGTGGCGATGGAGCGCAGCAGGTCGGGTAGATGTTCGGGCGGGCTGGGGGTGCCGATGTGCGCTCGCACAGCCCGCCACAACTGCGCCTGCCAATGATGCGATGCATCGAGCAACGCCGGCGTGCCGTCGGTGTGGTGGGTGCCGTCGCTGTCGGTGCCGAGTGCCCAGTTTTCGATCAGCCGCGGGCGTTGCGTGGCGTAGCGGTCGAACAGGTCGGCGAGACGACGAGCGAGGGCCCACTGTTGCGCGTCCGTGCCACCGGCACCGGGCACCGCCACCGTGCCGGCGGCCAACACATCGAGCACGGACCACGTGAGCCGCGGCAGACGCCACGGGTCGCCCTCGGGATCAGAGTCGAGGCCGGTGTCGCCGAGCGCGCGGGCCATGAACCGACCGGGGAACAGGAACTCGATGTTCGCGCTGATGCCGTCGCCGCTGCCCGGCGCGTTGGCGCCCAGGCGGTGGCCCAGGCCCACCATCGCCGCATCGCGGACGCCGACCGCCGGCACCGACACGACATCGGCCGTGAACGGGTCGGCGGGTGCGGGCGCAAGCACGTCGGCGAGGGCATCGAGCAGGGGGCCGAGTTCGTCGGCGTGGTGGAGAGAGAGCATCTAGTGGTGAACGCTACGGGAGCGGTGAGATGTGATTGGTCACGGGTGGACTTTCAGTGTGGATCCCTTGCCGTCGGGTAGACGCATGACCTCGATACCGACGTGGAGCTGTTGCTTCATCGCCTCCACATGGGTGATGGCACCCACCATGCGGCCCATCGCGTGCAGTTGCGACAGGGCGGCGATGGCGTCGTCGAGAGCATCCGGGTCGAGCGAGCCGAAGCCCTCGTCGACGAACAACGCTTCGAACTGTTTGCCACTGGCGGTGCCACCGTGGCTGACGACATCGGCCAGGCCCAGCGCCAGCGAGAGCGACGCCTGGAACTGCTCACCACCCGAGAGCGAGGCCGTGGCCCGAGCGCGGCCGGTGTGAGCATCGAACACCTCTAGCCCCAGCCCACCCTTCGAGCTGGAGCTGCGGTGGAGCCGGTAGCGATGGTTGGTCATGCGCGCGAGGTGTGCGTTCGCCGCGTTGGTGACCCGTTCCAGCTCGCCGGCGAGCACCCAGCGCTCGAGCTTGACGCGCATCCCGGCTTCGCCGTTGCACGTGCGGAACACGATGCGAGCATCGTCGCGGCGCTGGCGCAACGCGGCCGACCCCGACGCCACGTCGGCAGCGTCGGCGAGGTGGCGCGCCGCAGCAGTGAACGCGTTGTCGGTGGTGGTGAACACCGCGGCCGCGGCCTTCGCATCGGCGGCGACGAGTTCGGCCACTTCGGCGATGGACGCGACATCGGGGCGTTCGCTGGGGACGCTCTGCTGCGACAGCACCTGCAAGCGATCGGTGACCTGCTCGTGCGCGCGTTGCCATGTGGCGACACGTTCAGCCGACACCTGCTCGTCGCGCTCGGGGAGCACCACGTGCTGTGCCGCAGCGACTGATGCCAAGCCGCTGCTGGCGAGCACCTCGACGAGTGCGCGTTCGGCCTCCCCGTGTTGGGTGACGGCGATCGTGGCGGCCTGCGCCAGTTCGGGCAGCAACGCCGTCCCCGACTGCAGATCGCTCACCGTGAGCGCTGCCCGGTCGAGTTCCTCGGACCGCATGTGAGAGGTCTGGGTGGCGAGCCGATCCGCCTCGACACGCTGCAACGTGGCGGCGTTCTCCAGACCGGCGAGTGCTGTGGCGGCGGAGCGTTCGTTCGTGTCGGCGGTGGTGTGAGCCGCGATGGCACCCACCAGCGACTGCTTCACGGACTGCACCTCACCGGCCGCGTCGGCGGCTGCCACGTAGCTGGCCTCGGCGCTGTCGAGCGCGTGCTGCAGCACCTCCGGCTGGGCGTCGGCGAGATCGCCGAGCGAGGCACGCAACGACGCCACCGACTCGTCGAGCGCGGCCACCTTGGCGGTGGCCTTCGACCAGACCGAGCGAGCCGAATCCACCGCCTGGTGGTCGACGGCGGCACCTTCGTGAAGCACCGCTGGCGCGGGGTGTTCGCACGACCCGCACACCGGGCACGGTTCGCCAGCGACCAACTCATCTGCCAGCCGCGGGGCCTGTGTGGCAACGAAGCGAGCCATGACGGTCTCGTACTGGCTGCGTGCAGTGCCGTCGGCGAGCGTCGCCTCGGCCACCGCCGCGAGGTTGCTGCCCAACTCGCGGCGCAGCCGCACCTGCGTGGCCGCGGTGTCGCGCGCCTGCTGACGGGGGGCCAACTCGGCGGCGAGTGGTTCGAGCGTCGCGAGCCGGGCCTGGAGTGCCACGACGTCGGCCGCGGCCGCACCCGCCAACGCAACGAGGGTTGTGTGGTGGGTGACCGAGGCCGCATGTTCGACCTCGGCTGCGTGGGCGACAGCGACCGCCGCCTGCGCGGCGTTCCAGAGTTGACGCCTGGCGGCAAGATCGTTGCTCGCGGCCTGCACCGCGGCGGCTACTGCTGCAGCCTCGGCCGCCGGCGCCGGTTGCCCGAGCGCGGCGAAACCGGCCTCGACACCGACATACACGCTGGCGATCGCGGCAGTGGCGTTTGCGGCTGCGACCCCGGCAGCCAGCACCTTGTGGTGCTGCGCGACGACAGGGCGCGCACGAACACTGACCTCCACTGCGGTGACAACTTCGGCGATGGTGTCGCGCTCCGCCTCCAGCGCCGCAAGCGTGGCCGCAGCCGCAGCCGCGTCGTCGAACAGCTTGGCCCGATCCTCGGCGGTGGCCCGTTGGGCCGCGGCATCGTCGGCCGCCGACTGCACGAGGGCGAGCGCCGCGCGCTGCAAGTCGCGGGCCGGTTGCAGCGCGGCCAGCGCAACGTTCAGCTCGGCCTCGCTCCATTCCTCCACCGGTGGCACCTCCCCCGGGTCCTCGGCCCAGACCGCGTGCACCGAGCGATATGCATCGTCGGCGTTCTTGCGGTGGCGTTCGACCTCGCGGTCGACCCCCTCCACCTGCCGGTCGAGCTCCAGCATGCGGTCCTTCAGCAGGCGCGTCGCAGTCTCGAACACCTCGCCGCCGAACAGTTGGCGCAGCAGTTTCTCGCGGTCCTCGTCGGTGGCGATGAGGAAGTCGGTGAACTTGCCCTGTGGCAACAGCACGACTCGCTGGAACTGTTTGGCGTCGAGACCGACGAGTTCCTCACACTTCTTCGCGCAACGGCTGGCCTGGGTCTCCACCACCTCGTCGGTGCCACCGACCAGCTTGACGATGGTGGCCGACGGGCCTGCCGACACGAGCCCTTGACCGGTCTTGCGCGGGCGGTCCTGTTTCGGACTGCGGTGCACCCGATACCGCTCGCCGTCGACCTCGAAGTCGAGCCGCGCGTACGTTTCCGTGGTCGAATCCGCGAAATGTGAACGGGGGTCGCCGTCGGCCGAGCGTCCGCCCGGCAGCACACCGAACAGCGCATAGACCATCGCGTCGAAGACGGTGGTCTTGCCCGTTCCGGTGGGGCCGGTAACGACGAACAGCCCCCGGGCGCCGAGCGCCTCAAAGTCGACGACCTGTTTGCCCGGGTACGAGCCGAACGCCTGGAACTCCAAATACAGCGGGCGCATCAGGCCACCTTTGCTTCCGCATCGGTGATGGCGACATGAAGGAGCGCCTGCTGCGACGGCGTGGGTGGCTCGCCGATACTTTCCCGCCAGAAGGCATCTGCGGCCTCGGTGGCCGACACCACCCGCCGATCGAGCACCGCGCCCGACGCGCCCACCCCCTCGGCAACGGGCGGGGCCAGCACGATCTCGACCACGAACGGGTAGACCGCCGCCAGGCGCTGTTTGGCATCGAGCACCACACCGGGGTCGGTGATGATGGCCCGCACCAACGTGTTCGAGAGCGCCAGTGGGGCGGCGAGCAGTTCGTCCATCGTGCCCTGCACCGTGCACACCGCACGGCCGACAGGAATTGCCACCTCGGCGATGCTGCAGACGCCCGTGGAACCCATCTCGATGATGGTGACGCTCTTGGGGTGTTCTTCCGAGAAGGAGTACGCCAGCGGTGTCCCCGAGTAACGCACGGTGGGAGCGAGCGGCTGCGGCCGGTGCAGGTGGCCCAGCGCGGTGTACGAGAACCCGTCGAACAGCGCGAGATCTACCGTGGTGGTGCCACCCACTGCCAGTTGCCGCTCGGAGTCGCTGGCTGTGCCGCCAGTGACGAAGGCATGGCTGACGGCCAGCGACCGCGGTGCCGACAGATGAGGCTGCGCGGCGTGGATGGCGGCCGCGAGCACTGAGTGATGCGTGCGGCGGATACGCCGTTCGAACGCGTCGGCACCGTCGTCGTCGTCGGCGATGACGCTGGTGTCGACGAGATCGTCGGGCGCAGCCTGCGGATCCAGGAAGGGCAGCAGCACGAGATCGAGCGGGCCGTCGGCGAACTGCAGCGAGATGACCTCACCGACCTTCGCATAGCCGCCGCGCACGTAGACGCGGCTGGAATCCATCAGTTCGTCGTACGCGGCCACGCGGTCGGCACCGTCGTGGTTGCCGGTGATGGCGGCCACGGTGTGCCCGGCGGCCTGGAGGCGCACCAATGCCTGGCGGAACATCACCACTGCCTCGGTGGGTGCGATCGCCCGGTCGTACAGGTCGCCGGCGATGACGACAAGATCAATGCGCTCGTCGCCGCACAACTGGATCAGCCATTCGATGAACGCCTGTTGGTCGTCGGCAAGCGAGATCGGCCCGAAGCTGCGGCCGAGGTGCCAGTCGCTGGTGTGGAGGATGCGCACGAGGTGAACCCCTGAGGTCGGCCGAAACGGGTGGGGCGAGAATGCCCGATATCTGGAACGCAATCACACCACATGGGTGTGACATCGTCGGGATCAACCGCACCGAGGCGGTCGCCTCTAGCCTCGGGGTGTGGCCACCGAGATTGATGCAGCAGCAGATACCGGTGCCCATGTCGATACCAGTCCTCGTGTGAGGGGTGAGGCCACAGGACGCGAGTTCATCGCGCTGGTGACCGCCCTGATGGCCACGACCGCACTTGGCATCGATCTGATGCTGCCCGCATTCCCCGAGATGCGCCAGCAGTTCGGGATGGCCGCGGACTCCACGCAGGTGACCTGGATCGTCACCGCCTACTTCCTCGGCATGGCCGCCGGACCCTGGTTGTATGGCCCGGCCTCCGACCGCTTCGGTCGTCGCCCACCGCTGCTCGCGGGGCTCGCGCTCTACGGGGTGGCAGCTGCGGTTGCGGCGATGGCACCGACCTGGCAACTGGTGGTGATTGCCCGCTTCGTGTGGGGTGTCGGTGCTGCTGGACCGCGCTCGTTGAGCATCGCCATGATTCGCGACCGCCACGACGGCAACACCATGGCTCGGCTGATGTCGATGATCATGGCCGTGTTCATGTTGGTGCCGGTGCTGGCTCCGGCGGTGGGCGCCGGCCTGATCGCCTTCCTGCCGTGGCGCGCCGTGTTCTGGTTGCCGGCCGTCGTCTCGGTGCTGCTGATGATCTGGTCACGGCGTCTGCCTGAGACGTTGCACCGCGACAATCGCCGCCCATTCACGTGGCGCGCCGTCGGCCAAGCGGGCAAGGAAGTCGTCACACATCGACAGACGATGGCGCTCACGATCGCGATGACGTTCATGTCGGCGATCATGACTGCGTACCTCGCCGGCAGCGAGGTGATCCTGCAGGAGGTGTTCGGGTACGGCCAGTGGTTTCCGCTGTTCTTCGGGGCGATCGCAGTGCTGCTGGCGACGAACTCGCTGATGAATGCTCGCCTGGTCGGTCGCTACGGCGCGGTGTCCCTGGTGCGGCGCGTGTCGCTGATCGGAATCGGCGTCACCGTGGCAATGACCGCAGTGGCGTTCACCGGTGGTGGCATTCCGAACTTCTGGTTGTTCACCATCGTGCTGTGCATCGCCATCCCACTGGTGCAAGGCCTCCAACCCACCAGCAATGCCATCGCGATGACACCGTTGCCACACGTCGCAGGCACGGCGTCGTCGATCATCGCCACCCTCACGTCGGCCGGCGGCGCGTTGCTGGGCGGCCTGGCCTGCAACGCGTTCGATGGCACGGTGCGTCCGTTCGCGATCTACTTCCTGGTGTTCATGGGCCTTGCTGCGTTCTTCGTGCTGTGGGGAACCCACGGGCACGACAAGAGCCAAGGCCATTGACGGCTCGCGTCAGCGAGCGCTCGCGAACCAGTCCCGCAACCGTGCGAAGCCCTCATCGAGCGACACGGTCGGCGACCAGCCAAGGTCGTCGCGCATCGGCCGCGGGTCGAACCAGTGCGCGGTGCTCAACTGTTCAGCAACGAAACGCGTGATCGGCGGCTCGCCGTCGCGGAACCTCGGCCACAGCTTCTCCACCACCGCGCCGACGCGCATCGCCACACCCACCGGCACATGCCGCGGGGCGAAGGGCACCCCAGCAGCGAGGCAGATGCCCTCGACCAACTCGCGCACCGTGCGCGGTTCACCGTTGGCCACCACGTAGGCGCGGCCGGCGCAGCGAGCGTCTGGGCGCACACCGTCGAGCGCCGCGACATGCGCGCTGATTGCGTTGTCGATGTAGGTGGTGTCCACGAGCGCACTGCCATCCCCCACCATGAGCAGACGACCTGCGGTCGCGCGCTCCACGATGCGACCCACCAATTGGGTGTCGCCCGGACCCCACACGAGGTGCGGGCGGATGGCTACGACGGCGAGTGTGTCGTCGTTCGCGGCGAGTGCGATCTGTTCGGCGAGTGCCTTCGACTCGGCGTAGAACGCGCCCTTTCTGCCGATGACGGCAGCGTCGGCGCCAACACCCACGAGCGAGTGGCCAGAGTGCGCGACCGAGGGGGTGGAAACGTGCACGACGCGAGCGATGCCATTCGCGCGGGCGGCGGACAGCACGTTGGTGGTGCCGTCAACATTGACACTGCGGAAGTCGTCCCACGTACCCAGCACACCAACCCGCGCGGCACCGTGCAGGATCGCGTCGCACCCTTCTGCCGCGGCACGCACGACATCGGCATCGCGTACATCGCCCTGCACCTGGTGAACACCTTCGGGCAGCGCCAGCATGCGCCGTTGCAGACACACCACGTCGTCACCGCGTGCCGCCAGGGTTGCTGCCACACCGCCGAGCAGCAGGCTGCCGGCGCCGGTGACGAGCACCTTCACCGGGAACTCCCCGACAGCACGTGCTCCATCGTGCGTCCGAGTGCCGTGCGGTCGATCTTCGCGTTGTGGCGGATGTCGACCGGCAGCTGCTTCGTGGTCCAGACCGCGGCGATCGCCTGCGGGGAAGCGGCGGCGCGGACCGCGGCCGCGAGTTCGGGCGTGGCCGCACCGTCGACACGATCGCCGGTGGTCTCGAGCACCACCACGACCTGTTGCACACCGAGCGGCCCAATCCCGACGGCAGCAGCGCGGGCAACCCCGGCGACCGACTCGGCGGCGACCTCCAACGGCACCGGTGTGACCGCGCCGTCGGTCGTGTGGATCAGGTGCACGACCCGGCCCTCGATCCACAACCGGCCCTCGCTGTCGAGATGGCCCACGTCGCCCGTGCGGTGCCAGATGCGGCCGTCCAGCGTGGGGCGCGCCGCCTGCTGTGTGAGCCACAGACGGTCGTAGCCACTGGACATCCACGGCGTGTGCACGACGACTTCCCCGGTGATGCCGGTGGGCACGGCGGTCAGCGCCGCCCCCGCGTCGGTGTCGGCGATCAGCACGTCACAACCAGGCACGGGCAGTCCCACGCACACACCGCGGCCTTCACCCACTGCTGCTCGACCGGTGAGCGTGATGTCGGCCACCGGCAAGACCTCGGTCATGCCATACGGGGTGCACAGTTCGGCAGCCGGGCATAACCGGCTGAGACCGCGCAGTGTCTCGATCGGCACGGGCGCACCGGCCGACATCACCAGTCGCACGTTCGCCAACGAGGGCAGCAGACCGGCTGCTGTGTGCAGCACGTTGGCCAGCGCCGCGGGCGAGGCGAACACCATCGTCGCCCCGATTCGCGCACAGGCGTCGTCGAGCGCTGCGGCGGTGAGCGTCGCCGGTGCGGTCACGTCCATGTCGGCGAGTCCGGTGACGATGCCCAGTGCCGGGCCGAACACGGCGAACGGGGCGAAGGCGGCAACGAAGCGGTCGCCGGGCGTGATGTCGTAGAGCGACTGCAATGCATCGCGCTGCGCACACAACTGCCGATGTGTGTAGCGCACACCTTTGGACGGGCCGGTGGCGCCCGAGGTGAACACCACGGCGGCCGGGTCGTCGGGTGCGGGCGGCACGATAGCCAGCGCGCCCAGTTGCCAGGTGGGGGCCCTGCGCAACGACCCGAGGTGGATCGAGGTCGCCGTGGGTGCCCACCGCAACGTGCGAGCGGCGACCGTTGCTTGGCGCGGGCCGACGACGAACTTCACTCGCGCCGAGCGCACGGCCCGACCGAGGCCGCGCAGGCCCAGCCCGCCATCGGCGACGACGGTGACGGCACCGATGCGCCAGCACGCGTAGACGACTGCGATGAGATCGATGCCCGGGGGCACCAGCACGGCCACACGGTCGCCGCGCTGCACACCCTCGGCGCGCATCGCTGCAGCGAATGTGCCGACCCGTTCGGCGAACCCGGCGTGCGTGATGGCCTCGTCGGCGGCCGCATCGCTGATCGCGATCTCGCTGTTCGAACTCTCGGACGCGACGATGCGCGACCACAGAGGCTCGATGTCGACCGTGTCATCGTTGGTCGTGCCGGCCGGGGCCACGGCATCGGCGATCGCGGCCTCGACGAACGGAGCGATCGAGGTCTCCAGGACGCACAGGTGACCGGCGGCGGCGATGCGGTGCAGTTCGACATCGTGGAACCGTCCGCGCAGATCTTCGGCGAAGTCGTCGTTGAACACCGGATCCTTGGAACCCCACACCAGGCGCACCGGCACCCGCAACGCACCCAACCCCTGCGCCACCCGATCCAACTCGCATTTCGTCACGTGGAGATCCGTGAAGGGGACGTCGGCAACAAACCCCGCCACACCCTCGCGACGGTCGGCCGAGCGATACGGGGCAGCGAGCGCCGTGCGCTGCACCCGGGTGAGCGCCATACCGGGCAAGAACGGCGTGCCGCGCACGAACAACGGTGTCGACCTCGTCGCCCACCGATGCACCCCGTGCGAGGCCGCCAACCGGATCAGCCACGGCGCGTGCCGGCCCTGCGGAACAGCGATTCCCGTGTTCGACAGCACCAGTCCGGCAACCAACTCGGGATGCGCCACGGCGAACCCCATCGCGATCGCGCCACCCCAGTCCTGTGCCACCAGCCAGACCGGCCCGTCAAGACCGAGCGCCTGCACCAGATCGTGCACATCGGCCACCCGGTCGACGTATCGGCGAGCGCCGACGTGCGCCGAGTACCCCATCGACAGTTGATCGGGGGCGATCACCCGGCACGCAGGGTCGAGTTCGCGCAGCAGCCGCGACCACAGGAACGACCACGTCGGGTTGCCGTGCAGACACAGCACTGTCGGGGCAGTAGCCGAACGTCCGGGTCGATCCAGCACGTGCCAGCGGCGCGTCGTTCCGTCGTGTCCCGGCACCTCGATGGTGCGCGACCACGACGGATCCAGCCCGAACGCCGCGAGGTCGGCAGCGGACGGGACCGCGGGGTTCACCAGACGATCTCCGTGAGGCTGGTGTTGAGGCCCGAGCCGATACCCATGCAGAACACCCGTTGTCCGCGCACGATCTGATCTTGCACGCTGGCCAGCGTGATCGGCACCGCAGCCGGGCCGACGTTGCCGTAGTGCGGGAACGTCAACGGCGCCTTGGCCGGATCGATGCCCAATCGGGCGCACAACATCGTCGTGTGCACCTTGCTGACCTGGTGGAGGATGTACCAGTCGGCGCCGGCCGACCAGTCGAAGCTCTTCAGCGCGTCGATCCATGCGGCCTCGGCAAGATCGAGGCCAGCGGAGAGCAGGCCCGCCGTGTCGGTGGTCATGCGATCGAGGCTGCCCACGCACAGCAGGTTGTGCTGCGACGCGGCACGGGCGATGCCACCGACGATGCGGTGCGCTTCGGGGTGCTTGTCGGTGCGGGACAGCACCATCGCCGCAGCGCCCGACCCGAGGGTGAGCGAGGCGAACTCGGCGAACACATCGGCGGCGGTGGCGTCGGGGCGACGCAGGCGTTCCAGTGTGACTTCCTGGGTGTAGCGACTGCCTTCACCGTCGACGATGAGGGCGTACTCGATCATTCCGGCATCGAGCATCGCCGAGGCGACATGCATCGCGTTCATGAACCCCAGACAGGCATTGCCGATGTCGAAGTTGAGACACGAAGAGGGCAGCCCGAGCTGGTGGTGCACATCGCAGGCCATCGAGGGCTCGAGGTGCGACTTGCACACCGAGGTGGACATGAGGACGCCGATCTGGCTGGGGTCGATACCGGCCTTCTCGATCGCGGCTTTGCCGGCCATCGCTGCGGCGTCGGCAAACGTGATGTCCTCACCCCACCAACGGCGCTCCTCGATTCCGGCGACACTGGCCAACAAACCGGCCCGCATACCGTTGCGGTGATACGTCTCGGCGAGCTGTTCATCGAGCCAATCGGAGGTGATGACCACCGGAGCTTCGATCGCTGCGATGCTCAGCACCCCACTGTGTTGGTGACTGAACACCGAGTTTCCGGTCATGTTCGGCTTCCTGTCGTCGTCGCTTCAAGGCTAAGTGCGTGTGTCCCATTTCGCTTGACGAAGGGGGCACATAACAGGCCCCCTGCCCGGTCCCGGCTTCTGGGAAGGATCCGTCCCAAATCGGCTTCCGGGAAGGATCCGTCCCGGAATCCGGAACTGGACCTGTCCAGAACTGCCGCACTCTGTGCGGGCCGGAGTGCATTCCTACTTTCGAGGGCCTGCAGGCTGGATCACACGGCGGAGGCGGGTGACAATGTCGTCGAGGTCCGGGTTGGATGCCGCGATCCACACGACGAGCTCGTAGACGTCATCGTTCGAGGCGCGTGACGCCTTGATTCCATTGAGTTCGAGGAACACTGCCGTGGCCAGCCAACCGAGTCGTTTGTTGCCGTCCACGAGTGCGTGGTTGTTGACGATCGATTGCAGGAGGGCCGCCGCCTTGGTGACCAGGTCGGGGTACGCGTCCTCACCAAAGGCAGCGGTCTGGGGTCGTGCTGCGGCGGAGCCGAGAAGGCCGATGTCGCGGATCGGTGGCGGGTCGCCGAGCAACCTGCGAGCCAACTCGACAAGATCGTCGAGGTCGAGGAACTCGATCGGTTCGCTCATTCGCCAAGGCGGCGCAGGGCGTCGGCGTGCGTGTTCAGAATCAGTCGTGCCGCAGTATTCACCCGGTCGCGGTGTTGACCGCGGCTGACGAACTCCCGAACGGCTCGACGGGCGGCCTCCTGCATGGAGATGCCCTCTGCCTCGGCACGCTCTCGCAGCGCTGCCTGCTCGGTGTCAGTGAGGCGGAGGGTCATAGCCATGTATCAATGGTATCAGTTCGACACCACAGGCAACTTCCGAGACGGGGCCCCCACGGCATGACAGAGGGCTCACGCTGTACGGATCAGAACCCCGGTTGGCACGCCACAGCTAGCCTTGCCCGGTGCGCTCATCGAACTCCGCTGCCGTTCGCGCCACGCTGATCGGCGTTGCGGGAGTCATCGCCTGCTGGCTGCTGGCCACACCACGCAACGCTGGCCCCGATGAACCCAGCCACAGCGTCGCCTCCGCCGCCCTGGTGCGCGGCCAGACGGATGGCGTCGCGGTCGGCGTGGACTATCAGGCCGACGAGTTCCAGGTGCCGGCGATGGTGGGCGAACCGAACCCCGGCTGTTTCGCGTTCCACCCCGACACTGCCGCCGCCTGCGAAGGCACCCCACCGGACGACACCTCGCCGACCGGACGGCAGACCACCTCGAACGGGTACCCGATCTGGGGTCACCTGCTGCCCGGTCTGGCCTCGTTCGTGCCGAGCGCATCGCTGTACGCGTACCTCGCGCGGCTGTTGAACGCGCTGCTCCCCGTTGCCTTGCTCGTCGGCGCGCTGATGCGCTGCCGTCGGCACACCAGTGCGTGGCTGTCAACGGGTCTGCTCGTCGGGTTGACCCCGATCGCCTGGTTCATCATGGGTATCGTCAGCCCCTCCGCGTTGGCCATCGCCGGTGGCGCTGCGCTGTGGGCGGCAACGCTCACCGACCCCCGGCGGAACACCGACATGCTGCTGGCCGCCGCCTGGGCGGCGACGCTGTTACCGCGCCGCGACGGGCCGGTGTGGGCCACGTTGATCATCGTCTTCGCGTGCCTCGCCACCGATCGCCTGCCGTCCGACCTGTGGCGCCGCGCCGGTCGCGCTGGCCAGATCATGATCGGTGTGTCGCTGCCGCTCACGCTGCTGCCAACGCTGATGAACGGCTACGACAAGTTGAACACGATGCTGCCGGTGGTGCTCGTGGTGCTGCCGGTGGGTGAGATCATCGTGCGTCGCTGGCGAGCAGCAGGCCTGCGCCCGCCTCGCCCGATCGTCGTTGCCCTCGGCGGCCTGGGCGTGGCCGCCGTCGCCGTGGCAGCCGCGAACGTCTTGCGGCCAGGTGGTGTCGATCTCGACATGACCGGTCGCGTCGTCAACCTCACCGGCCGCCACCTGCGTCAACTCGTCGGCGTGCTCGGCTGGCTGGACACTCCCATACCCGAATCCGCGTTGTTGTTGTGGTGGGTGGTGTTGGGGGCGATGGCCATGGTGGCGTTGTTGACCGCCCCGCGTCTGGTCGCCGTCGCCGCCGGAACGCTTGGCGCGGGGATCGTCATGGCCTGGGTACTGGAGTTGGGCACGGGAGACACATCGGGCACCTACTGGCAGGGTCGCTACACGATGCCGCTGATCGTCGGGTTGCCGATGATCCTCGCGATGCGAGCGCCCAAGGATGAGGTGGCAGCGCGCCGCGCTCGGCGCACGGTCCACGGTGCAGTGTGGGCGGTGTGGAACGCGGCGTTCTACGCGGCGATGCGTCGTTGGGGTTCGGGTGTCGACGGCACGGTCTACCCGTGGAAGTGGACGAACTGGAACGCCCCACTGCACCCGTCGCTGTTCCTCGTGCTGCATGCGCTGGCCAGTGGCTGGCTGCTGCTGCGCATCGGCGCCACCGCGCACGACGCGCCCGCCGAGTCCACCTCCGGTCAGCTGCTGCAGGCGACCGACTAGGCTGACGGGCGAATCGGCCACGGTCGGTGCCACACCGGCACCTGCCAGCGGGCCACGACTTCACCCTCTCCTCGGATGCTGCACCGACTCGCCCGCCCCCTGCTCGTCCTGGGCTCCGTGGCGATCGCACTCGGACTTCGCGAGTACCACGTCGCTCAGCGCGGCCCGGTTGAGGGCTTCTGGCAGTTCGTCGCCTTCGGCCTGCTGACGGCGCTCGTCGCGATCGCCGTGGGTCTGCCGTACGCCCAAGGCACGTGGGTGGCGGCAGCGGCCACCGCCGCGCTCACCTGCGCTCTGGCCGACGGCATCACCTCCATCTGGCTCGTCTTCTTCCCCAACTCGTTGCCGCGCTTCGTGCTCGTCGCCTCGGTGGTGGCATTCATCCCGTGGTACGTGGTGTGTTGGTGGCTCGCCGACCGCGGGCATCAGCGCTCACGCAAAGCGATGCGAGTGCTGGCGATCGCCGACGTCGACGAGCTGGCCACGCTGCGCGCCGATGCCGAGCGCGGCTTCCCCACCGACGAACTGGCGTACAGCCTGGTCGGCGTCATCGACGTCAACAGCGCCGACCCCGCGGAGGTCGACCGTCTCGTCCGCGAGCACGAGGTCACACTCATCGTGCTCGGTTCGAGCGCGCAGTTGGCCGACGAAGTGCTGGCCGCGGTCGAGCAGCACCACCGCCACGGTGTGCGGGTGCGCACGATGGAGCAGTTCTACGAGCAGTGGCTGGGCAAGCTGCCGCTGTCGAACCTTGCTCGCTCGGCGCTGCTCACCGACGTCAGCACCATCCATGCGCAAGGGTTCGCTTCCACCAAGCGAATGGTCGATGTCGTGTTCGCCACGCTCGGGCTGTTGCCGCTGGCGATCGCCACTCCCTTCGTGTTCATCGGCAACCTGTTCGGCAACCGTGGCCCGCTGCTCTACAACCAACCCCGCGTCGGTCTCAACGGTCAAGTGTTCAAGATCCACAAGTTCCGCACGATGTTGCCGGCGGCCGAGGGCGAAGTGTCGAAGTGGACTGCAGAGGACGATCCGCGCATCACCCGCTTCGGTGCGGTGCTGCGCCGCACCCACCTCGACGAACTGCCACAGATGCTCGATGTCCTGCGCGGCACGCTCAGCCTGGTGGGTCCGCGGCCCGAGCAGCCGCACTATGTCCAGCAGCTCGAGAAGGCGCTGCCGTACTACGCGTCACGCCACGTGGTGAAGCCGGGCATCACCGGCTGGGCACAGGTGAAGTTCCGCTACTCGGCCTCCGAGCTCGACGCTCGCGAGAAGCTGCAGCACGACCTGTATTACATCCGTCACCAATCGCTGGTGCTCGACCTGAAGATCATCAAGCGCACGATCACGCAGGTGCTGTTCGCCGGCGGACGCTGAACGCCCCGCCGTTCACATCGATTCGGCGAAGCGATCCGAGCGGCGCACGTAGAAGCGGAAGCCGACGTAGAACACGATCAGCGACGAACACACGAGCCACAGCATCGTGTTCAGGCCCGGCATGCGGATGTCCCAGAAGATGTTGCGGTACGCCATCATGAACCGCGCCATCGGGTTCGCCAGCGACAGGTCGCGCATGGTGATCGAGGTGCCGAACACCGTCCGATCTGGAACGAAGCTGGGCGAGTAGATCACCGGCGTGAGGTAGAAGTACGCCAGCAGCAACACCGACGTGATGTACTCCACGTCCTTGAACTTCACGTTGCACGCGGCCAACCAGAAGGCCACGCCAGACGTGAACAAGACCTGTAGCGCGAGCACCACCACCAGCATCGGGATGTACTGCAACATGACGTGCCCGGTGACGAGCAGGATGGCCGTGGACAGCACCGAGAACTCGATGCACGTGGAGAACGCCAGAGCGAGGATCGTGGACGCGGGGATCAGTTCGCGCGGGAACCACACCTTGGTGATCAGGCTGCCGCCGTTGGCCACGGCCCCCATCGCGCCCGTCAACGAGCTGGAGAACAGGTTCCAGGGCAGCACGCCGGCGAGCAGGAAGAACGCAAAGAACGTCATCCCGCTGGGGTCGCCCGGTGCCGGCTTGACCTTGAAGAACGTGCCCAACATGATCGCGTAGACAGCGGTCATCATGATCGGCTGCAACAACGACCAGCCCCAGCCGAGGAAGCTGCGCCGGTAGCGGCTGCTCAGCTCACGCTTGGCCAGGTTGATGAGCAGCTCGCGGTACTCGAGGCACTCGCGGATGGCCTGTCGAGGTGTGCGCTTCACGAGGCATCGCCCTTCGGCTCGACATGCCAGGTGCCGTTCAAGGTGACGTGGCCCCAGTCGCCACGGTGATGTGCGCCGGGCACCACGTCGAAGACGGCCATGTCGGGGCTGGAGTCGTAGACGTGCCCCGAGTGTCGGGCGCCGAGCGCTGCCGCGAGGTGATATGTGCCGGGTAACAGTGGCAGCGCTGGGATTCGGTATACGAGTTCACCCTCGCCCTCGAGACGCTGCACAGGGAGTTGGAAGGTACTGACTGCACCAGAGATGGTGTGGCCTTCGACGCTGGTGATGAAACAGCTGAACAGCGCATCGTCGATCGGCTCGTGCGCGACCCACTTGAACCGCACGTCCACCGGCTGCCCGGTGACCAGCGAATGGCCACTACCGCCATGCTCCAGCCGAGCGACGACTTCGGCCTCGCCGCTGCCCGACCGCTTGCGACCGGTGCCGTCGACCCGGTACTGCGACTCGACGCTGGCCAAGTACTGATCGACCACGTCGGAGACACCGCCGATCGCCTGTACCTGGCCGTGGTCGAGCCACATCGCCTCGTCGCAGAGGTTCTGCACATGGCCGAGGCCGTGGCTGACGAAGACGACCGTGCGACCGTCGGCGCGAATTTCGGCCATCTTCTCGTGGCACCGACGCTGGAACTGCTCGTCGCCGACGGCCAGCACTTCGTCGACCAGCAGGATTTCAGGATCGACGTGCACGGCAACGGAGAACCCGAGGCGTGCGTACATACCCGAGGAGTAGGTCTTCACCGGATTGTCGATGAACTTCTCCATCCCGGAGAAGGCGAGGATGTCGTCGAAGCGGGCCTTCAGTGTCGCTTTCGACATCCCCAGGATCGAGCCGTTGAGGAACACGTTCTCGCGGCCGGTGAGCTCGGGATGAAAGCCTGCGCCCAACTCCAGCAGCGACGACATCTTGCCGCGGGTGACGACCGTGCCCTTGTCGGGAACGAGGATGCGGCTGAGCACTTTCAGCATCGTGCTCTTGCCCGCGCCGTTGCCGCCGATGATGCCGAACGTGGTGCCCTTGGGCACTTCGAAGCTGACATCCTTCAGGGCCCAGAACTCTTCGAACTTGTTGCCCTTCCCCTTCTTCACAATCACCTGTTTCAGCGTGGTGCTGCGGTCGGTGAAGACGCGGAATGTCTTCCAGACGTTCTCGGCGGTGATGGCTGCCTCGCCGTTGGAGGTGCTCATACGTGACCAGCCCAAATGGACGCGCGTCGGTGGACGGGGGGCTGCGGCATAACTGTGCCGATCCTATCGGTCGCCGTCATTGGCCTGTACTCCCAGGTGATCACCACCTGGGAGCGCTGCCGGATGACACCTGGCCCAACTGGTGTATCGTTGGTGTATGTCTCGCACCAACATCGACATCGATGACGAACTCTGTCGGCAGGTGATGGACCGCTTCCATCTCTCAACGAAGCGGGACGCGGTGAACCTGGCGCTCCGCCATCTCGCCGGCGAGCCGCTCGATGTGGACGACGCCCGGTCGCTGCGGGGAACGGGCTGGGAGGGCGACCTCGACGAGATGCGATCGAGTCGGACGTGATCCTGGTCGATACATCCGCATGGGTGGAGTTCCTTCGAGGAACCGATTCGCCGGTGTGCGAAGCCGTCGATCGGCTACTCGGTAGCGACCTTGCCTCATGTGATGCGATCTCGATGGAGCTCCTCGCCGGCGCTCGCGACGAGCGACAACTGACGCAGCTCAGGGGTTTGCTCGCGCGTACGACGATGTTGCCGACGTCACCCGCCGACTTCGAGTTGGCGGCGGCGATGTACCGAGCGTGCCGCGTGCGCGGCGAGACCGTCCGCAAGCTGATCGATTGCCTGATCGCGGCTGTCGCCGTACGGGCCGACGTGGAGATCCTCCACGCGGATGCGGACTTCACGACGCTCGCACGACACACCGACGTGCGAGTCCATCCCGAATCGCTCCGCTGACGTTCGGCGAGTGGCGAGTGGCGAGTGGCGAGTGGCGAACCTGCCTGCGTCGTGACGCTGAGCGCTAGCGGCGCAACAAGCGGCGCAGGCGGCGCTGCAGGAACGGCCCGAGGCGCAGGTAGAACGCCCGCGCAGCGATGAATGGCGCCACCCTGCGGGTCGGTTGGACCGCGGCGGCGAAGGAACCCTCGTGCGCCACCCGCACTCGCGCTGGCATCGCGATCGCGCCGTCAATGGCCTGCCAGGTGAGCCGAGCAGATTCCTGCCACGTGTGCCGGTGGGCGGCATCGCGTACGTGGGCGAGGGCTGCGGCGGCCGCGGCTGGATCGGTCATGACGCCGGCGAGCGCATCGGCCCAGTCGCTCGCTCGCCAACCGACGATCGTGGCCGGGCCTTCACCCAGGATCTCGCCCAGCGCAGTGCCACGGAACGCGAGGCACGGCGTGTCCACCGACGCGGCCTCGAACGGGATCAACCCGAACCCTTCCACCGTGCTGGGGTACAGCACCGCCGATGCGTTGCGTAGCAGCCACCACTTCTCCGCGTCGGACACTTGGCCGAGGTGCACGACACGACGGGCCACGTCCGTGCCGAATGACTGCACCAAGCGGGCGTCGTCGTCGGTGGAGCGTCCGTAGAACGGCTCGGGCCCGGCAACTAGCAGGTTGCCCTCGATGCCGTGTCGCTGCACTGCGTCGGCGAAGGCGGCAATGGCCTGACCGCGATTCTTGTGCGTGAACGTGGCCGACAGCACCAACACGAACGGAGCGTCGGGTGCGGCGGCGGGGCGAGTGCCCGGCAACGGTTCCGTGTCCGAGCCGCACGACACCACGGTGGTGCGCGCTTCGTCCAGTTCGGCCACCTCGGTCATCGCCGAGCGGCGACCGAACTCGCTGATGAAGGTGACGCCATCAGCCTGCAACATCATCGTCCGCTGCAGGTTGCGAGCCAGGAAGAACAGGTCGCTCGACGGGTGGTACGTGGGGTTGGAGAACCCGATCATGTCGAGTTGGCTCACCAGCATCCGGTCGGCCACGTCGTGACACCACCGCAGTTCCTGCGCACGCAGCATTTGGTACGGGCGATACACGACATCGAAGGGCGTCGCCGATGCGGACCGTTCGACGACGTCGACACCCGAACCACGCATGGCCTCGCGAGTGGACGCGACGAACTCGGCACCCACTGCAACGGCGACCTGCGCGCCGGCCCGAGTGGCTGCGAGGGAGCGGGAGACTTCCAACACCACGCGCTGTGTGCCGGTGTGCACATCGCCGGTCATGCAGGCACCGTCGAGCACCACGCGGATCGGGCGCAAGCGGGTGGCGGCCCACAGCCGATGGGCGGCAAGCGATGAGTTGGCCGACGAGTCGAGCGCACGGTCGTAGTCGGTGGCAGGCACATTTCCGGTGCCGTCGATGGGCGACCACCGCAGCGCGACGCCCGGTGCTGCCACGTGCTGATAGCCGAGGCGGGTGAGGCGGGCACCGAGGTCAGCAATCAGCGTCGCCGCGTCGGTGGCAGTGGCCGGCAGATCGCGACGCAGCAACTCCACCGCTTCGGCGCTGAACAACACCACGGAAGCACACGGCCGCGGCAGCAGTGGCGCCGGCGGCAATGCAGCGTGCAACTCGTACGTGACGAGAGCGGCCGACGCATCGGCCACCGGCATCGGCGACACCGTGCCCACCAACGCCGCCTCGGCGGCCGCGGCCAGCAACGAGTCGTCGCACGGCACGGTGGTCCACAGCACGGCGGCGTCGCCGTGGGGCACATCGGCACGAAGCGCCTCCAGCAGCGCGTCAGCCGTACCGCCCACCACTGCCCGAATCATGGGGCGAGGCTACCGCTGCCGGTGAACTCGCATGTGAAGCGGTGGCGCTATCGTCAGACCGTGGAATCAGGCGGTGGTTACGTGCACTCAGTGGCGATCGTCGTGCCCGTCTACCGAGGCGAGTCCACGCTGTCCGCGCTCATGGCCGAGATCGAGCCGCTCCTCCAGCCGACGTCCACGCCTCGAGGCCACGTGTTCCGTGTCGACGAAGTCGTGCTGGTGCACGACTGCGGGCCCGACCGCTCCGACGAGGTGATCCGGGCGCTCGCCAAGGCACACCCGCACGTCACTCCGGTCTGGCTCTCTCGCAATTTCGGACAGCATGCAGCGACGCTGGCCGGCATCGGCAACACGTCCAGCGAATGGGTGGCCACGCTCGACGAGGACGGACAGCACGCCCCGGCAGACATCGCCCTGCTCCTCGACCAGGCCATCGACGAGCAGTTGCAGTTGGTGTACGGCTGTCACCAGTCGGCAGCTCCGCACGCGTGGTGGCGCAATGCCACCAGCAGCGCCGCGAAGTGGGTTGCGCGCCTGATCGGCGGTGCCGAGATCGGCACTCACACCAGTTTTCGCCTGATGCTCGGCTCACACGGGCGCAGCATCGCGGCGTATTGCGGCCCTCGGATCTACCTCGACGTCGCGTTGCGCTGGGCCATCGACCGCACCGGCGAGGTCACAGTCAGCACTCGGCCCGAGTGGCGCGAGGGTTCGGGATACAACCTCAGCAAGCTCCTGTCGCACTTCTGGTCACTGGTGTTGAGCAGCGGGACGAGGCCGCTGCGCATCATCGCTTCCATTGGGGTGCTCGTCTCGTTCGCCGGCTTCGTGTTCGCGGGAGTGGTGTCTGTGCGGGCTGTTGTCGGCGACTACCAGGTGGCCGGCTGGGCATCGGTCATGGTGACGTTGCTGGTGCTCGGCGGGTTGATGTTGCTGGCGCTCGGTGTCGTCGCCGAGTATTTGGGCGCGCTGTTACGCGCAGCCCAGGGCCGCCCCCTGTACATCGTCGTCGACGACCCCCAGAGTGGGCCGATGTCCGACCGGCCACCGACGTGACCACCCTCGTCGTCGGCCGCGGGTTGCTCGGCAACGCGGTCGTCGGCGCCTTGGGTGCCTCTGCTGTGCCGCTGAACGGAGCACACTGGCAGGACGAGCGGGCGACACACGAACTGCTCGCAACGGCCGTGCGGCAGCACGTTCGGGAGCACGAGTCATGGTCCGTGGCGTGGTGCGCAGGCGCTGGCGTGGTGGGCACGGCAGCCGAGCATCTACGACGCGAGACGAGGTACCTGGAAACAGTCCTCGACGCGATGCGGACGGCTCACGGGCCAGGCCGGTTCTTCCTCGCCAGCTCTGCAGGCGGTGTGCACGGCGCCGGCACGCCGGCCTACATCGACGAGTCGACACCGTGCGCGCCCATCTCCGACTATGGGCGCAACAAAGTGCGTCAGGAGGAGCTCGCGGTCAGTTGGGCCGGCGAGACGGGACACACGTTGCTCATCGGTCGGATCTCCAACCTTTACGGCCCAGGGCAGGCCTTGGCGAAGCCGCAAGGATTGGTCTCGCAAGCAATGGCCAGATGCATCTTGCGACGCCCGATCATCGTGTCCGTGCCGGAGGAGACGCAGCGGGACTTCATCTTCACTGATGACGCCGCCCGCCGCATCGCCGCCTGGCTGCAGCAAGGCACTGCTCACCAACCTGCGGTGAAGTTGCTGGTCTCCGGCCGGCCCGTCACCTTGTCCAAGGTGTTCCGGGTCGTACACGCAGTCACTGGAATCGAGCCTCGGCTCATCCGCCGCATCACCGTGACCAGCGCTCTGCAACCGCGGTACCTGCGCTTCCGTTCGGTCACCATGCCGGAGGTCGATCTGGCCCCCGCCCGGGTGCTCGAGGTCGGCGCAAAGCAGACCTGGGATGCGATGTTGCGGGGTTACGGGCGGGCCGGGCTGCACCTGCCGTAGGCGGCTCGCTCAGGTCATCACTGGTAGCGTGCGCCGCGTGGCAGTACTTGATCGTGTTTTGCATGGTGCTCGCCTGTACGACCTCTCCCGACGCACGATCGGTGCCTCCAACGAGATGCGACGGCTGGTCGGCGACGTGGTCCGGCCCACCGAGGGCACACGGATGTTGGACTTCGGGTGCGGCAACGGTCGGCTCGTTCCGTTCCTGCCGAATCTCGACTACGTCGGTGTGGACAACAACCCGTCGTACATCGAACAGGCGACCGCCACGCACGGCTCCGACCAGGTGCGCTTCGTGTGTGCCGACGTGAAAGATCTTCCCTCCCTCGGGTTCGGCGAGTTCGATGTCGTCGTCTCCCTGGGCGTGTTGCACCACCTCTCCGACGAGGTCGCCGAGACTGCCGTGACTGCCGTGCTGCAGCAGCTCACGCCGCAGGGTCGTCTGATCACCATGGACCCGTGCTTCCACCCGGAACAGGCGTCGCTGGCGAGGGTGCTGATGGCGATGGACCGCGGCAGATACGTGCGTCACCCCGAGGACTACCGTCGTCTGGTGGAGCGTTGCAACGGAGTCGTCACCCAGCAGATCTGGCACGACGTCTATAAGTTCCCGTACACGCACTGCGTGCAAGTGGTCGTCCGTGGCTGAGGCCACCCCCGATTCGTCGACCGAAGTACAGACCGGCCGCGCGCTCGAGCGCAGATCGATGCACTTCTCGCGCCACATTCGGCGGCTCGCCTCGGGCAGCGTCGCAGCGATGGCCTTTCGGGCTGCGCTCCTGTCGCTGGCGTTGTATGTGGTCCTTCGGCCCGAGAACTACGGACTCACCCCGAACGGACTCGACCCGATCTTCTACACGGGCTACGCCACCAACTTCGACGACCTGATCCACGGTGTCGGCCAGACCCACTACTTCATCACGCGGTGGTCGCTATACCTGCCCAACTACGCCGCCACTCGGGTGTTCGGGCCGATCGTCGGCCGACTCGTGGTGCGTCTCGTGCTGTCCACAGGGATTCTCACCGCCACCTGGCGATTCGGTCGTCGATGGAAGTGGTCTCTTGCGCAAGAGGTACTCGCCGGCACCGTGTTGGTGACGACGCCGATGTTCGTGCGCGCGTTCTTCACCGACTACAGCGAGTACGCGGTGGTCGCCTACGGCCTGCTGCTGGTCCTCCTGTGCCTACGTGCTCGACAATCGCCGTGGTCGGTCGGTGCAATCGGCGTCCTGACCGGCCTGTTGCTGATCGCCAACCCCGTGACGATCACGGTGGTCGCCGCCCCCGTGGCGGTGGCCATCTGGTTCGGGGCCAGCACCTACCGGGGCCGCGCCGCAATCGCAGCCGGCGCCGTGACCGCTGCCGTGGCGATAGTGGTGGCAGGGCTGGTCCTGTTCCGCTGGCGCTACGGCATCCCCAACGTGTACCAGCCCACGATCGATTTCATGCGCCACCCGCCGGGCCCCGACTCCCTGCGATCGACACGACACGAGTGGCTGTGGAAGTTCACCTGGCTGTACGGTCCGCCGATCGTGATGGTCGCATACGTCGGCTTCGCTCGAGTTCGGCGTGTGCGTCTCGACCGCACGGAGATCACGGCGCTCGGCCTGTGTGCGTTCCAGTATGCGTACCAGTGGTTCGACCAGTTCGTTCGCAACGGCGACGGTCTCGAGATCTCCTATTACTGGTCGTACATCTACCCGACCTTCGGTGTACTGCTCGTCATCGGCGTCACGCGCGCCACCGCCGGCCAACGTTCACGAGTGGCCGTGCTCATCACCGGACTGTGGATCGCGTTGCTCGCGTTCGGCGTGCCCGACTCGTTGCGCCTGCCCGACGGCGCGTGGTTCTTCCTCCTGGCAGCAGCCGTGGTCGGTGCCGCAGTCGTGGTCGGCGTGCGCTCGGCTCCAGCCGGCGCGGCGATCGTGTTGGGTCTGGTCGCATGGGTGCATCTCGCACCGCCGGACTACGACCCGTCCGCCTATCACCCGTACAACGTCTCACCGCGGTACGACCTTCTGTACCGGCAGGCCGGCAACCTGGGTGAGCGAACACTCGACGAGATCGTGTGGTTCGAACGGCAGATGGACACCGTGCCGAACGACGCCTACGCGTCGTTCGCACCGCTGTCCTTCCCTGCGAGCACTGTCAGCGGGGTCTACGCGCCACACATCGACGGGCGCCTCCTCGACCCCGCCTCCGGGACCGCCACGATGATCCAGCGGGCGCTCACCGGGCACCCGGGCGGCGTTCCCCTGGTGATCGCGCTCTACGGCCCCCCCGACGACGTCGGATTGCTCGCCGAGCAGTTCGAGCTCCAAACCACCTTCGGTCCGCCCGTGCTCGACAACACGCACGCGGGAGGCCTCGGTTTCCGTCTCGTGGTGCTCTCGGCAATGCCTCACGACCTGTTCCCGCTCACCTGGCAAGGCAACCAGTTGCCATTGTTGGTCGGCACTGCGCCAGAGACGTACGCCGTTGCCGAGCGCGGTGACAGAACCGGCATCTTCAGCTACGGGCCGTACATTCCGCTCGAACCCGGCCACTACCGAGTCACGCTGCAGTACTCGGCGTCTGACGCTTCAACGGCGGCGATCGGCACGTTCGACGTGTCGTCGCCCGTGCTCGGCTCGGTGCGCGAGGCGCCAATCGTCGGCACCGGCGGCGAGTCACGTTCCCTGACCATCGACTTCACCGTCGATGCCACAACGGTGTGGGAGTTCCGCACATCGCGCGACGTGCGCAGCGCGTTGACCGTGGAGTCGATCACTCTGGAACGAGTGAGTCCCTGATCTCTACCCCGGCGGCACGCAGCGTCGTCATCCACTCATCGCCCGCCGAACCGACTCGACCGACGCCGTCGAGCCAGCCGAACACATCGCCAGCGGCGAACTCGACCGGGTCGTCGGCGACACCCCACAGGCTGATACCCAAGAGTCGCGCGGTGAAGCTGCGCGCGTAGCGCAGACCATGCTTGGGCGTCGCATACACCGGCTCGACGCGCACGCCCGCAGGTGGGTTCAGCAACAGTTCCCGCAGCACCGCCGTCGAACCAGCTGCCAGATTGGCTCGGCTCCGCCCGGCGGAATCGCCGCCGATATCCACCAGCCACTGCGCATCTCTTGGCCTGGGTGGCAACGATCGGGCCAGGGCGACTGCCAGATCCTCCAAGTCGGAACGCGTTCGCGCCCCTTGCGCCGACGCGGAGAGATGGGCACGGACACCAGAGCGATGGTGTAACTCGCTGGCGACACTCTCGACGACGTTCGCGTACTGAGCTGCGCACACAGCCGGGCTGTGGGCGCTGTGCACGAGCTCCTGCCCGGCCAAGCCAACAGCTGCACGGCGACCAGCGTCGTCCGCCAGTGAATCGAGCGCCTGCGCCAACTCTTGGTCAGTGAACTCGTCGGGCAGCATGCTCACGCAGCCCGTCGGCAGATCGGCCGCCGAGCCGTGTGCGTTGACGATCGTCGGCACGCCGGCATTCATACAGTCCAACACCGCTGCCGAGGTTTCTCCGCGGCTGTTCGTGCGCAACTGCACCGCCACATCGCACGCCAGCAGATGGTTTCGGTAGTCCTGCGCCGAAAGCCGTCCGGTGACCTTGCCGCGATCGGCACCCAGCCGCTCCACCGCCGCAACCACACCCTCGCCGAACGGTCCTGGCACCGGTTCGCCCGCCACCACCAAGCGAGCGTGCGGGCGGGTAGCGAGTGTGCTGGCGGCGAAGCCGGCCACCACACGGTCGACCAGCTTCGTGGGGGCTGCGTGACCGAACGTGCTCACCACGAACTCGTCGGGACCAATGCCCAAGGACTGCCGGGCCGCAGCACGCGCTTCGATGGACGTCGCCATCGGCTCGCGGAGCAGCGGAATCACGTGCCAGTCGGCAGCCGCTTCGCCGCCGTACCACTGCTGCGCCAACTGCTGCGAGTGCTGCGAATGGACGATCACACCGTCGGCGGCTTGCAACACGCGCAGGTTTGTCGGATAGGCGAACACCATCTCATCGCCGCCCTTGGCCTGTGCCAGATCGTGCGCTGCGTGGTAGCCGTGCGAGCGATACAACGAACGTGTCCACTCTCCGGGCGATGTGCCCGAGCGGTCGAGGTGGGCGATGATGCCTGACAGGAAGAAGTCGTGCAACACCACGACACCGGGAATCTCGTCGAGCAACCCGAACATGTGGACGTGGAAGTCGGAGTTGCCGAACTGATACAGCACCCGATCGAACTGGCGGTGGTTGGCGCGGAACCACTGGACAGAGGCGACAGGGAACCCGAGGTCGACCACCGGCGGATGCGCATCGGCCAGCACCAGCGTGATGTCGTAGAACTTCGCCAACTCCGGCAGCAGTTCGGCGCTGTAGTCGGCGATACCGCTGGCGCCGGGCGGCAGCGGCGACAGGTACGCCAACCGAGGCAGCGCGTCGCGCTGTGACGATGCCGGCGTGCCGTGCTCCGCGCAGGGCGGGAGGGCCCGCATTGCGGCGAGCGCGACATCGGCCGTGTTGTCCCACGAGAACTCGGGGGCACGTAACGCGGCCCACTGTTCAAGGTCGGATCGGAACTCGTCGTCGGTGAGCACCCGTTGTATCGCCGCTGAAATCGAGGCCACATCGTTCGGGTCGAAGAGCGCATCGTCGCGACCGATGACCTCGGGGATGCTGGAGGTGGCGGAACCGATCACCGCTCGTCCGGCGACCATCGCCTCCAACACGGGCAGGCCGAAACCTTCGTACCACGACGGGAACACGAAGGCCTTGCATTCGCGATACAGCGTGACCAGATCCTGCTCGCTGACGAACCCCGTGAGCACGACCTCCGAATCGCCAAGTCCGCACGCCTGCACCAGTTTGACGAAGATCTGACGAACCTCGCTCGTCATCGCGCACACGATCACTAGCTGATGGTCGGCACGCACCTCGGACGGCAGGTGCGCGTACGACTTGATCAGGCGGTCGAGGTTCTTTCGGTAATCTGAGCCGCCCGTGTACATGAGGTACGGCTTGTCCAACTGGAAGCGGCGGCGCACATCGTCCACCTGCGCTGGCTCGTCGTGCGCGCCGAACAGGGCCGGGTCGACCGCACCGGAGATATTCACCACCTGATCCGATAGCGCGCCGAGGTGTTCGATGGCATCGCTGCGCGAGTGTTCGGAGATGGCGAGCAGCAGGTCGGCCTCGCGCAACTGCTCCACACGCCGGCGATACCACGTGGTGAGCCCGGGGTCCACGAGATACGTGTCTGGGAAGACGCACGGGATCAGGTCGTAGAGCACCACTGCGGTGGCCCACCGCCCGTGCCCGGCCGCGGAGACCACAGCGTCGTCCGTGCGCCCCTCGAACAGGCTGGTGACCAGCACGACATCAGGGGCGATACGCGAAATGGCCGCATCGCGCAGGGCTTCATTTGCGGTTGCTCGCCACGCCCGCGAGTCGTGCCCATACGGGATGGAGTTTCCAAGGACTGGGCTGAACGAATGCACATGGTCGGCACCCAGCAACTCACCGAACCGGGCACGCAGAGCGATTGCCGTCTCGGGAAAGGCCTCATTGAGCAACACGTGGATGTCGTCTCCCGCACTCTGACGAATGATGCCTTCGGTCAGCGCGGACGCGTAACGGCCGATTCCACGCAGCGCGCTGGACGACTGTGCACCCTGCACGTCGATGAGAACCTTCACCGCCACGCCCCTCCGTCGAACGTCACGTCACTTCGTTTCGTCGAACAGCCGCAGGTACCCGCGAGCGGAGTCCGGCAATGTAGCCGACCCTTGCCGGGCGGCAACACGGTGTATCCGGTCGGCTATCGCCGGCGTCACACGATCGAGCAACGCGACCAAGCCGCGGCATACACGGCGCCGCTGCGCGAACCGCACGAGCCGAGCAACAACAGTGGGCCGCGAGCGGCTCGCGTAACGGCGAGCATCGATGCGCCCCTTGACCCGACGCCGAACCTCGCGCAGGTACCGACCCGGGTGCCGCAGCGCCCGCACCGCGACCTTCAGTACACGGCGAACAGGTGACGGCAGCAACCGGAACAACTTCACCGACAGGCGTTGACCCAGGAGTGCATCGACTCGGTCGAACTCAAGCTGCAATCGGGCCAGGTCGTCCCGTGTCGCGTCCAACTCGGCGAGCGCCTGCGCATGGTCGGCAGTGATGAACGCGTCGAACACGTTCGGCGGGTGTCGGAACGCCGGAGCCAGGTCGGCGTGTTCGTGGGCCAGGTAGTAGCGGTTCAGGCCGTCCGTGTACACGAACTCGTAGCCGGCAGAGGTCACCAACGGGTCCCAACTTGCGAAGGCCTCGATCTGCGTACCGGGAACTGTGGCTTCGATGACCAGGATCCACGGCCTGTTGGTGCCCCAGTCGGCGCCACGAATAACTGCTTCCTCGGCACCTTCCACATCAATCTTCAGGAAGTGCACCTCCCTGCCGTCGGCGATGTGGTCACGCCACACATCGCGCAGCGTGAGCACGTTCGTCTCGATCGCGGTCACCTCGTGGCCAGCCTCCGCATACTGCTGCGCGGCGGAGCTGTCGAGCGTTGACAGACCGGTAGTGCCCACCACGCTGAACTCCATCGTTCCGGTGCGGTCGGCCACGGCGGCACGCAGGTTGGTGTCGAGCGGACGATGCTGCACGAGGCCGTCGTACATCTGCGGATTCGGGTCGACGTTGACGCCGGTCCAGCCACGCTCGTAGAACAGGGCCGTTACCGAATCGGCCGTTGGCCATGCCGCGCCGATATCAATGTACGTGCCGACCCCGACGTCGGACAGCGCTCGCCACAGCACGATGTCCTCGAAGTTCTGCGCGTACGAGATCAGTTTCTTGGGTTCCGGTTGGTGCTCACCCTCGTCAGTGCTGAACTCGCTCATCGCCCCCAAAGGTACTGCACGGGCATGCGTAGCGAGCAGGCGCCAACGCTGGCCCAGATGGGCTCGTCACCGATCCGAACGCACCCCGAGATCGGCCGTGGCCGCGTCGTACACCGCGAGCACTCGCGTGAGGTGACGGTCCATGGAGAACTCGTGCTCGAAGCGGCGACGGGCAGCGGCGCCGAGTTCGGCTCGACGGGCGGAGTCGGCGATCAGCGCGGCGAGTGCATCGGCCAGGACCTCGGGTCGGAAGTCCAGAATCATTCCCGCATCGGCGCCCAGCAGCGCATGCACTCCTGGCAGGTCGTTGGCGACACACACCAGGCCGGCGCGCATGGCTTCCATCAGGGCCAGCGGCATGCCCTCGTAGCGCGACCACAGCAGGCCCACGTCGGCCGCGGCAAGGATCTCGCCGATGTCGTCGCGATGACCGAGGAACTGCACCCGGCCGCCAGCAGCCGCGGCCTCAGGGCTGTTGCGCACCGCCTCGAACTCTGGGCCGTCACCCACGAACTGCACCACCCAGTCGCCGGCGGGCATCAGACCAACGGCCTGCAGCACGTCGCGCTGCGCCTTGGGCGGCGCGAAGCGGGCGACCATCACGATGGTGACGGAACTGCTGGCTGTGGCAGCCCGCACCGCGGCGGGCACATCGGGCAGTCCGTTGGGCACCACGTGTAGGCGGCGACGACGCACGACCCCCCAACGATGGGCGAGGGTCGCTTCAGCCTCGGTGAGGCAGATGACGTGACCCCACCAGTGCCCCATCGCGGTCTCGCCCAACCACGAGACGATGCGCTGCGGCACCGCAGCACCGGCCTGGAACGGCCACCCGTGAGCGGTGTACACGGTGGGCACTCGCGCCGAGCGACCCGCCAACCGCGCCAGCACTCCGGCCTTGGACGAATGCGCGTGCACGATGTCGGGACCGAACCCGGTGATCCGCTCTCGCAACCGGCGTGCCGCGCGGAACTCGGACAGACCACCCACTTCACGACGCAGCGCGGACTCCTCCATCACGGTGATCCCGCGGCGCCGCGCCTCGTCCGCCATCGCTCCCAACGTGCCGGCGACGATGACCACCTCGTGGCCGTCGCCGAGTTGTGCGGTCGCCAGTTCCAACACATAGGTCTGCGCCCCGCCGACATCGGCCTTGGTGACGATGTGCATCACCTTCATCGCTCAGCGCCTTCACCGAGACCGACCGCTGAGCGCCAGCGCGCTTCCCATACGGAGTATCCGTGTTGCTCGGCGACGCGGCGGGCGGCGACACCACGCACGGCCCGGTCGGCGGCCGACGCGTCGAGCAGTTGAGCCACACCGTCGATCCACTCGTCGTTCGTTCGTGGGGCCAGACCGGCCATGTCGGCCACCAGCCGTTCGTTGACGCCGACGGGGCTGGCGATCACCGGCAACCCGGCCGAGCCGTACTGCAACAGTTTGTAGCCGCACTTGGCCCGTTCGTACACACCGTCGGCCAGCGGCATCAGGCCGATGTCCCATCCGGCCAGCGTCTCGCTGACGACTGCCTCACTCCACACAAGCTTGTCGGTGAACGGCGCCAATGCCGGCGGCACCGGGCCGACGCCGGAGATCATCTGCAGCCGAGCGCCGCAGCGCTGATGGATCTGCGCCAGCGCCGGGGCGATAGCCACCAGGTAGTGCTCGGTCGCCGGCGAACCGACCCAGCCGAGCATCGGCACGTTGCCAACTTCATAGGTCTGCTTGCGTGCATACGAATCGGGTTCGACACACGTGGGCACGATGCGTACGTCGGCGCACAACGCGGATGCCCAGTCGGCCAGCACCTCGTTGCCCACCACCACTCGGTCGGCGGCCGATGTAGCGCGGGCCGCGATCAGCGAACGCGGCCACGGTCGCTTCCACCAGTGGCCCAACCCGGGCAGCGTGCCGTCGTCCCACGGCAACCCGTCGTCGAGGTCGTACACACCGGGCGCCCCGGCGCGCAGCAGACGCTGTTCGGTGCGCCCTCGGCTGAACTTGTGCGCGTTGCGCAGCAGCAGTGTCGGCAGCGCCTGCGCAGTTGCGCGGCCAGCGAAGCCGGGACCGGCGATGGTGGCCAGTTGGCCACGATCGATACCGGTCTCGGTGGACCAACGGTCGAGCCAGTGCAGTGCTCGTGCACGTACCGACGCGTTGGCTGCGCCGTACGGCACCACGACCTGGATACGCGGGCTCACGGCGAACACTCTGCCAGACACACCGTTCGCACACCCGCAGTGGCGACGAGGCGGGCGCTACATTCCCTGGGGTGAGTGCCTCGATCGACGTCTGTCTCGTGTCGTACGACAGCGGCGACGACCTGCTGGCGGCAATCCGCAGCGTGGCCGCACACATACCCGGCGCATCGGTCGCGGTGCAGGAGAACGGCCCCGGCACGAACACGATCGATCGTGCTCGCACACTGGCCGACGAGCTGGGTGTTGCCTTCCGCGCGCAGCACGACCCGACGAACCCTGGCTTCGGCACCGCATGCAATGCGCTGGCCCGCACCTCCAACGCGCAGTGGGTGTTGTTCCTCAACCCCGATGCCGTGATCGCCACCTGGCCCTTTGCCGATTGCGAGCCGTCGGCGCGGGCCGTGCTCGGCCCGGAGGCCGTGGGTGGGGCGCGCAGCGAATCGCATCGCGGAGTGCGCTACCGCATCATCGACGAACTCACTCGTAGTTGGTTCCGGCGATGGGGCCCGGCACCCGATGGCGCCGGGTTCGTCAGTGGCGCCGCGCTGCTGGTGCATCGCGACGACCATCTGCACATCGGCGAGTTCGACGAAGGGTTCTTCCTGTTCTACGAGGACATCGAGTACTGCCTGCGCGCCAACCGCTCCGGCATTCCCACCCACCTGGCGTCGGGTTGGACGGTCGGCCATGCAGGCGCGCACTCGACATCTCCGCGCTTCGCCCAGTCGCTGCGCTGGTCGTACGACTCGGCCTGCCGCTTCCACGGCCTGCAGGGTGAGTCGCTCGTTGCCTACCGCATCTATGTCGCCACCGACGCGGCGCTGCGCTGGTGCATGCAACTCGCGCGACGAGACACCGTGCGCCGCCGTGCGTATGGCCAGCTGTGCCGAGTGGCGCTGCGCGACATCACGATGGCGGGCCGTCGGTGATCAGGTCGATGAACATGCCGATGCCACGGATCGATTCGCTACGTGCCGAGGCGAGCTCCGCGGGCGATAGTCCCGCGCCGCCGTACATCGAACCGCTGCGCGGCTGTTCACCGATGTGCTCACGCGCGTAGGCAACACCGTCCTGCAGTTCTGCCGCCCATGCGTCCACGAGGCCCGGTTGCGTCTGCGGGCCGGTGACGCAGAAGTGCAGTGCCGACGGGTGCTGTAGGCCGTTGAACCGCCAGCCATTCGTCTTCATCCGGTCGTTCACGTGGTACACGTCGAACTCGTCGGAACGGAACGCGAAGCAGAACGACGGGTCGCCCATGATCGTCAGCTCGGGGTGCGAGCGCACGTGTTCCTGCATCGCGAACGCAGCCTCGAAGATCGCCTTCGCCTTGCGCAGATAGCCCGGCGTGCCGAGGCGGCGCATACCGGCCCAGGTGCCGGCGATCACACCGCCCGAGCGGCTGCCCAGCAGCGCCGCCGAGGCGTAGATACCACCATTCCAGTCGGGCTCGACGAAGTAGTGGTGGCGGCGGTAGCTGGCGTCGCGCCACAGCAGCACCGACACACCCTTGGGGCCGTAGCCGTACTTGTGGGTGTCGGCCGAGATCGAGGTGACACCCGGCAGCCGGAAGTCGAACACCGGGATGTTGGTGTAGCCGAGGCGCTGCCCCCACGGCAGGATCCAGCCGCCGAGGCAACCATCGACGTGCAGCCCGACACCCGTCTCGACCGCGATCGCGGAGAGCGCTTCGATCGGGTCGATCGTGCCGTACGCGTAGTTACCGGCCGAGCCGACGATGACGGCGGTGCGCGGCGTGATCGCGGCGCGCACGGCCTGCGGGTCGACGAGCGTGGACACCGGATCGGTGGGCACCACCACGAGCTCCAGCCCGAACAGGTGGGCGCCCTTGAGGAACGCCGGATGAGCAGTGTCGGGCAGGATCATCTGCGGGTGCTCGATGCCGCGCGACTGCGCCCAGTTGCGGTAGCCGAGCACGGCGTTGAGGATGCTCTCGGTGCCACCGGCCCCGATCACACCGCACACTTTCTGGTTCGGGTCGAGCTGCGTGACCGCCTCGCCGTGCAGCAGGTCGGAGGTCATCGTGATGATCTCGTACTCCATGTGGCTCATGCTCGGGCACAGGTCGCGCTGCAGCGTGTTGACGTGCAGGAAATGCGAGTAGGCCTCGGCGACAACGGCGTAATGCTCGTGGTCGCCGCCATAGGTGGTGCCCGAGCACTTGCCACCCTCCCACCGCTGGTCCTCCTTCGACGCGAGGTCGGCGAGCAGCGCGAGGATGTCGGCATCGGCCATCGGCTCGGCCGGCAGCCCCTCGAGCACGCCGAAACGGTCGGTGTAGGGGAAGATGGAGTTGGCCATGGTCAGTCCTCTGGTCGTTCTGTGGAGGGTCGTTCGCCGGCAGGGCGGCGCGGGTGGTTGAGTTCGCGGAACATCGGGCGGTTCTTGGTGAACGCCTGTTGCAAGTATTCGGCCCGGTCGCGGTACAGCTCACGGTTGGCCGCGTTCGGCTCGAAGACGGCGCTCACCGTGGGAATACGCAGCACGTCGTCGTGGCCGATCAGGCCCATCCGTTCCAACGCCAGCAATCCCGTGCCGAGGCTGTTGGCGTGGCGCGAGTCGGCGAGGCGGTGCACAGGAAGTTCCAGCGCGTCGGCCATGATCTGCGACCACAGCGGCGACATCGCCCCACCGCCGTAGAACACGACGTGACTGGACTTTCGCTTCACGAACTTCTCCACGCTGCCGTGCAGCCAGCGGAAGTTGAGCGCCACCCCTTCGAGCACGGCGCGGGCCATGTCGTGGCGATCGGTGTCGAGGCCGATGTTGACGAAGCCGCCACGCATGCGGCCGTCGGCCTTGGGGGCGATCGAGCCGCGCAGCCACGGCAGGTACATCACGCCGCGGGCGCCCGCCGGTGACACGGCCGCCGCTTCGTTGAACGCGTCGTACGCGTCGACCGTCGATTCGTTCGTGCGGAACGGGTCGTCGCCGTAGACGATCGTGCGCAGGAAGTGGTCGACCCCCACGCCGGCGACACCGTTCTCCGCTGACAGCAGATGGCAGCCACCCATCGGGCTGGGCACCGTGAAGATGGAGGTGCGCGGGTCGGTCTTGCGCGTGGCGAGGTGGGTGACGATCACACCCGTGGTGCCCAACGAAATGCCGACATGCCCACCCTGAAAGGCACCGGCGGCGATCGCCCCGGCCTGTGTGTCGTTGCACCCGCTGAGCACGACAGTGCCGTTCGCCAGGCCCAGTTCAGCCGCCACCGCGGGCAGCACCGGGCCGAGCTGCTCGCCGACGGCGACCAGCGGCGGCAGCTTGTCGGCGTCGATCAGCGACAGCTCGACCAGTTTCGGGTGGTACCCGGTGGCGCCGAGCGTGCGGTTGTCGACGGTGAGCGACATGAAGGCGGTGCACTGGTTGGCGGTGGCGCGGCCGCACAGGCGCATCGTCAGGTAGTCCATCGGCTCGAGGAACGCTGCCGTGCGCTCGTAGATGTCGGGGCGGGCGAACTTGATCCAGCGCATGTGGGTCTGCGACAGACCGCCGTCGATCGGCGGCACGCCGTGCATGCGCAACACGCGCCACAGGTCGAGCGGGCTGTCGGCCCCTTTGGGGAACCCGGCCAGCCGCTTCACCCGCTTGGGCCCGCCGCGTTGATCCATCCACAGCATCATCGGGTGCAGGTGCCGCCCGTCGGCATCGACCGGGACGATCGACGAGTACTGGCTGGAGACGATGACCGCAACGACGTCACGCGCCTGCACGCCGGCGGCACCTGCTTGCTTGATCGCGCTGCGGCAACTGCTGACGGTGGCACGCCAGATCTCATCAGGGTCCTGCTCGGCCGCAGCCGCGCTGGGGAACGAAGTGGTCACCTTGTGTTGGCCAGCCCCCACCACGCGGCCGTCGCTACTCACGACGGCCGCCTTCGGGCCACTGGTGCCCAAATCGATGGTGAGGATGTGGCGACCGCCCTGTGGGGACATTGCGCCACGGTACCTCTCGTGCTTGCGTCGGGCTTCAGGCGGCGGTGTGGCCGTCGCCCGAGCCGAACTTAGCTGCGCGGGAAGTTGTACAACTTGCGGGCGTTGCCCTCGGCCACCTTGCGGGCGACCTCGTCGGACACACCAGCCAGCGACTCGGCGAGCATCTTGCGCGTGTGCGGCCAGTTGCTGTCCGAGTGCGGGTAGTCGCTCTCGAACATCACGTTGTCCTCACCGATCAGGTCGATGTTGCGGATGCCGGCATCGTCGTAGATGAAACAGCCGAAGATGTGATCCTTGAAGATCTCGCTCGGCTTCTTCGCAGTGTCCATGCCGGTGTAGTAGCGGTGGCGGTCCCACGTGTAGTCGGCGCGCTCGAGCATGTAGGGCATCCAGCCGATGCCACCTTCGGAGAGGGCGAACTTCAGGTTGGGGAACTTCTCGAACAGGCGCGTGTTGACGAGGTCGATCATTGCCATCTGCGAGTTCAGGCCATACAGCGAGATCGCTGCGGTGAACGGGGCACCGGGGGCCACCGCAGGTGCGCCGCCCGAACCGAAGTGGATCGAGAGCGGCACGCTGGCCTCGTTGCACAACGCCAGGAAGGGATCCCAGTGATCGGTGTGGAACGACGGCTCGCCGATGGCGTGCGGGGCCTCGCAGAACGAGAAGGTGCGGACGCCCTTGGCGATGGTGCGCTCGGCCTCGGCCACGGTGGCGTCGATGTCCCAGTAGGGAAGGATGGCCAGCGGGATCTGGCGGCCAGGCATGCCACCGCACCACTCGTCGATGGCCCAGTCGTTCCAGGCGCTGACGCAGGCGACGGCCAGTTCCTTGTCGGGCGCACGGTAGAACGTGCTGCCTGCGAAACCCGGGAAGCTGGGGAAGCACAACTGCGCATGCACACCCTCGGTGTCCATGTCCTGCAGACGTTCCTTCACGCTGTAGCAACCCAGGCGCATGTCGGTGTAGGCGGTGGGCTCCATGCCGTAGTCGTGGCGATCCTTGCCGGCGACGGCGTTGAGGCCGATGGTGGGGTGCGGCACACCGTCGTAGACCCACACGTCGTGGCCCTGATCAGTGCGGGTCATCTGCGGGCCACGGTCGACGAACTTGGCCGGCAGGCGGTCTTTGAACACGTTCGGGGATTCGATCACGTGATCGTCGACCGACACGATCTGAACATCGTCCTGCAGCGGCATGAGTGTCTCCTTCACTGCTCTGTCGGTGGCAGATCCACCGACGGAGGTCACGGTCTTTGGTGAGCCGACTGTATCTCCGCAGTCAAGCAGAGTTCACATTGAACGCTGACCCGAAAACGACGAACGCCGCCGTTCCCGAAGGAACGGCGGCGTTCTACGAACCTGCGTCAGATGGCGCGGACGTTCTGGGCCTCGTCGCCCTTGCGGCCGGGGGCCACATCGAACTCGACGAGCTGACCCTCGTTCAACGACTTGTAGCCGGTGCCCGCAATGTTGGTGTGGTGAACGAACACGTCGCTGCCACCCTCGCGTGAGATGAAGCCGAAGCCCTTCTCGTTGTTGAAGAATTTAACGGTGCCTTGCATGATGTCTCTACTCTCAATCCGGGCAGCCCTCTTGGCATACCCGATGGCATGACGGTAGTAGCAATCGCGCACCGTTCCTCCCGCGAAATGCAGGAAGTCGAAAGGTGCTCTTAGTCGACTCGCAGCCGAGAAACCAATTCGGCACGCTGTTCCTCGAAATCTTCGAGGCTCAACTGCTCGTCGGCGTACCGCTGGTGTAGTGCAGCCAGGTCGGCCAGCACCTTGTCCTGGGCATGTTCCGGGGCGCCAACGGCCTCGCCGGACGCCTCGCCGAGCGGCTCGCGCGACTGGCGGCGCTCCCGCTTGGCAGCTGCCTTTTCTTGCTTGGCCTTCTCGAGCTGACGCTTTTGAACTCGAACGACACTCATCGGTGCCCCCTTCCGCCCTGTGGGCGCTGCACTAGTGGCTCGCGATGTGGGCTAATCACGGTACCCGCAGGAAACCGATTCTGTGTGGCCGACCGGCACACACGCCGCCGAATCCCTTGAATGCATGCGAAAATCTGGCGCCTGCCGACTCAGTCCGACGTTGAACGGCAGAAATGCGCGACCTGTGCCCCGAAACCGCACCCGTGAGCCACTCCTGCGACGGGGCGGCATGGCTAGCGTGGCCACATGGTCTCTTTTGTGCTCACTGTGCTCGGTGACGACCGACCCGGTCTGGTCGATTCACTGGCCGCGGCAGTGGCCGCGCACGGCGGCAACTGGGAGCGCAGCCAGATGGCCCGCCTCGGTGGCAAGTTCGCCGGCGTTGTGCAGGTCAACGTTCCCAACGCCGCCGCCGCTGCCTTGCAAGCAGAACTGGCCACGTTGAGCGACGGCGGGTTGCTGCAGGTACGAATCGACCCGGCGGGCGCCGCGCCCGATGCCCCAGGCGCACGCTTCGTGCTGTCGCTGGTGGGCACCGATCGCCCCGGCCTGGTGCACTCGGTGTCGTCGGCGCTGGCCGAGATCGGTGCCAGCATCGAAGAACTCGACACGGCGACCAGCGATGCGCCCATGTCGGGCGGGGTGCTGTTCGAGGCCACGATCGCAGTGGTACTACCCGTCGGCGTCACCGTCAGCGCAGTTCGCTCGCGTCTGGAAGCGCTGGCCGATCGGCTGATGGTCGACATCGACGTCGTCAGCTGAGACACAGTTCCGGCAGCGAGAATCCGGGTAAATCGAGCTCTTCCCGCAGACCGGTGAGAGGGTTATGCTCGCCGCCCATGCCCAGTCGCCGTTCACTCACCATTGCCTCGGTGAACGTGAACGGATTGCGGGCGGCGGTCACCAACGGGATTGCCGACTGGGTGACAGGTCGCAAACCCGATGTGATCACGATGCAAGAAGTGCGTGCGCCGGATGAACTGGTGCCAGCACTCGTGGAGCAGGCCGGCGGCGCAGGCTGGCACGTGGCCCATTCACAAGCGGTCGCCAAGGGTCGCGCCGGCGTGGCAGTGGCCAGCCGACTGCCGATCACTGCGCACCGCTCGGGTCTTCCCGGCAAGGGCAAGCGAGCGCTGCCGTACGACGATTCGGGTCGCTGGATCGAGGCCGAGATCGACACACCCGACGGCCGTGGCCTCACGGTGGTGTCGGCCTACGTGCACACCGGTGATGCCGACGACGAAGCTCGTATGGCCGAGAAGTTGGCCTTCCTCGACGCGGCGACCGCTCGCCTGGAAGCCCTGCGTGCCACCGGCCGACACACGTTGTTGACCGGCGACCTCAATGTGGGCCACCGCGAACTCGACATCAAGAACTGGAAGGGCAACCGCGGCAAGGCCGGCTTCCATCCGAACGAACGGGCCCGCTTCGACCGCTGGTTCGACGAGTTGGGCTGGGTCGACATCGGTCGCCGCCTCACCGGCGAGGTTGCCGGCCCGTACTCGTGGTGGTCGTGGCGCGGTAAGGCCTTCGACATCGACTCGGGTTGGCGCATCGACTACCACATTGCTTCGCCGGAATTGGCTGCACTCGCCCAGTCGCACACCGTCGACCGCGCCCCCACGTACGCCGAACGCTGGAGCGACCATGCACCTGTCGTGGTCGAGTACCGCTGGTGAGCGACTCGTCCCCCGACACGCAGCAGACGCCGATCGGGCAGGTGCCCGGTCTCGAACGACTCACTGCCAAGGGTGCCTGCATGTCGTGTGGCGGCCCCCACGCGCGGATGTGGGGAACGCGCGATGGCGCGGCGCGGTTGTGCCCCACGTGCGCCACGCTCCACGGCCTCGGTTGCCCCTAGCCAATGTCGGCGATGAGACGGGGTACCGGCCCGGCTGAACGCCAACTTGTGTCAGTGGCGGTCAGAGAAGACCGGAACCACCGCGGTGGTCCTTCTTCTCCTTCTTGACGGCGCGCTTCTCTTTCAGCGACTTGCCCGACTTCTTGGCGGCGGCCTTTTGTGGTGTCTTCCCAGCCATGGTGCTCTCCTCTCGTTCGACGCTCGCGGGATGCGGCGACGACGTACCGGCGCGTAAGGCGGTGACTCAACGTCCACCCTAGCGGTGGCCCGTGCCAGCGTGGTTCCCAGACTCACACCGAGGCGATGAAGATGACGTCGCCCGTGGCCACTTCGGCTCCTGCTGCTGGCTCCACCGTGATTGCCCACTTGGCTGGCATCTGCGGTGCGTCGAGCGTGACGTGCACGTTGCCGTCGGCGGCCCGGTCGAGCACATGCATCGCCATCGACTGCTCAGCAGTGATCAGCCACAACTCGTAGGCCTTCCCGGCCGGGGCGGGGGCCAAACCCTCGCCGATCAGCACCGCGCGGTGCAGCGAGTTCGACCAGGCCACCTTGAACTGACCGGCGCCACCGGGTTGCGCGTCCAGTTCCAGCATCTGCGCGTCGGGCTGTTCCATCACCTTCGCCAACTCGCCGGCGAAGGAGTCAGTACGGTCGTGGTCGCCGAACACGGAGATCGCGACGACTAACAGGGCCATCGCGGCGGCAGCCGCCAGCGTGCTGATCATCCAGATGCGCCGGACGGGGGACGCCGGCTGCACCGGGTGAGTTACTGGCGTCGGCCGTGTGGCAAGCGGCGACTGTTGACGGGTGCGGGTGATTTCGTCGAGCACTCGGGCACGCAGCGCGGGCGGCGGAGCGACGGACTGTGCCTCGGCCAAACCGGTGGCGGCTGTGCGGAGCTGGGCCACGTCGATGTGGCACACCTCACACTCTGCGAGGTGAGATTCGAACGCCTCGCGCTCGTCCGGGTCGAGGGCGTCCAGGGCGTAGGACGCCGCAAGATGGTGGAGGTCGTGATCGATCATTCGCCACCTCCCAGTTCGTCCCTGAGTTTGATCATGCCATCCCGAATGCGGGTCTTCACGGTGCCTTCGGGAACTCCCAGCAGCGCGGCCACCTCACGGTAGGTGTTGCCACCGAAGTACGCCAGTTCCACGGCTTGTCGTTGCGACTCGGTCAAGGCTGCCAATGCCTTGCGAACGCGCAGTTGATCGATCGACGACTCCACCTCGGCGCCCACTGTGTCAGCCGGCGTGGCCACATGAGCCGCTTCGCGATCATCGCGTTCGCGGCTGGCCTGTTCGCTGCGCACACGGTCGACCGCCCGGCGATGCGCCACGGTGGAGGCCCAGGTTCGTACCGACGCCTTCGATCGATCGAAGCGTGTTGCGGAGCGCCACAGCTCCAAGAACACTTCCTGCGCTACCTCTTCGGACTGCGCAGGATCGCGCAACACCCTCAACACGACGCCGTACACCATGGCGGCGAGGTGGTCGTAGAGAGCGGCGAAGGAAGCCTCGTCGCCCTGCGCCACTCGCTGCACCAGGGCCGCCGCGGCATCGACCGTCGGGCCCTCGGCCGACTGATTCGAGGTCGTGGCAACGTTGAGCACGTCAGAGGTTCGTTGCGGACCGCCGTTCGGATTGCGCCGCCGGAAGCGAAATGTTCCCTCCGTGTTCATTGGCCAGACGTTCCTTCATTCACGGGGAACTTCAACCGCCGAGCAGCGGCGGTCATTCCCGACGCACCGACTGGCTCACGCGCAACGACCCGAGCCCCTGGGAAGGGACTCGGGTCGTGCTGCCCGCTTCGTGGCGACTCTGACAGGGGAGGAGCCTGAGGTCAGAGCTTCGACACGTCGAGACCGGGGGGAAGGATCACCTGGTCGATCACGTGGATGACGCCGTTGGAGGCGGCGACGTCAGCGGCGACCACCTTGGCCGAACCGTTCAGCATGACGGTGCCACCCTCGATGGTGATGGCGATCGGCGAGCCCTCGACGCTGGTGGCGTCTCCAGCCTTCACATCGGCGGCCATCACCTTCGCACCCACCACGTGGTAGGTGAGGATCTGCACGAGAACGGCCTTGTTCGCCGGCAACAGCAGCTTGTCGACCAGGCCGGCCGGGAGGGCGGCGAACGCTGCGTTGGTGGGAGCGAACACCGTGAACGGGCCAGCACCCTGCAGCGTCTCCACCAGGCCGGCGGCCTTCACCGCAGCGACGAGCGTGGAGAAGTCGGCGTTGCCGCTGGCGACGGCGACGATGTCGCCAGGTGCCATCGCGTCAGTGGTAGGAGCCATCGGGTCCGTGGTCATGGCTTCGGGCACCGTCGTCGCGGCGGTGGTGGTGGTTGCATCGTTCTTGTCGTCGCTGCACGCAACAGCGAACACCGAGACGGCGACCAACGAGGCCAATACATAGCGCTGCTTCATCGAAATTCTCCTGGGGGGTTCACGGCCCCACGTTGGGGCTCATACCCGACGTTCGGAGCCGACGCTGCGCCGGATTGGAACTTCCCGAACCGCTACTGGGGCTCACCGCCGGTGTGCAGGCTCAGGTGCCACAGAACGTGCGGTAGTTGCCGAAGCTGGCAGGTGCTGGCGTGGCGTAGTCCGCCAGCCCAGGGCGTTCGGTGAACGGCTGCGTCACGACCTCGACCAGGCGGTCGAATGGGCCGAGGTCGCCAGCAGTGGCGGCTGCGAGCGCGGCCTCCACCTGATGGTTGCGGGCGATGTACACGGGGTTCACCGCGTCCATGGCCGCGGCGACGGCATGCGGGTCGCGACCCTGGGCCAGCACACGAACGAGCCAGCGTTCGCACCACGTGTCAAACATCTCGGGCTGTGCGAACAGTGAGCGCGACGCCGTGGCATCGCCGCGCACGGCCGACGACAGCGAACGCAGGAACATCGTGTAGTCGATGCGTTGTTCCTGCAACTGGTGCAGCAGATCGGTGACGAGCGACTCGTCACCAGCAGCAGCTTCATCGACGAGCCCGTCGGGCAGGCCGAGCTTGGCGCGCATACCGTCGTTCCAGTGCTGGCGATAGCGGGTGTCGAACGTGCCCAGCAGTTCCATCGCGGGACCGACCGCATCGTGCGGGTCGGTGGCGATCAACGGCAGCAACGTCTCGGCGAAACGGGCGAGGTTCCAGATTGCGATATCGGGCTGATTGCCGAACGCATAGCGGCCGTGCTGGTCGATGGAGCTGAACACCGTGCTCGGGTCGTAGGCATCCATGAACGCGCATGGCCCATAGTCGATGGTCTCACCCGACACGGTCATGTTGTCCGTGTTCATCACGCCGTGGACGAAACCCACCAGCATCCAGCGGGCGATCAGCGCAGCCTGCACGTCGATGACCGCCTGCAGCAGCCCCAGGTACGGCGCATCGGACTGCGCCGCTGCGGGGTGATGGCGGGCGATCACATAGTCGGCCAAACGAGGCAGCACGGTGGGGTCGTCAAGCGCCGCGGCGTACTGGAACGTGCCGACGCGCACGTGGCTGGCGGCCACGCGGGTGAGAACGGCCCCGGGCACCGTGGTGTCGCGGGCGATCATCTCGCCGGTCGCCGTCACCGCCAGTGAACGGGTCGTGGGGACACCCATCGCGTGCATCGCTTCGCTGATCACAAACTCGCGCAGCATCGGCCCTACTGCGGCCTTGCCGTCGCCACCGCGAGCGAACGGGGTGCGTCCCGAGCCTTTCAGATGCACATCGCGTCGCTCGCCGCGAGCGTCGAGCACTTCGCCGAGCAGTAACGCGCGGCCATCGCCGAGCCTTGGCGAGTAACCGCCGAACTGATGGCCTGAGTAGGCCTGCGCCACGGGCGTACTGCCGGGCTCTGTGGAGTTACCCACCAATGTGGCCACACCTGCGGGTGTGCGCAGCGCGTCGGGGTCGATGCCGAGCTCGACCGCAAGCGTCGTGTTCAACGCCAACAATCGCGGCGCGGGAGCGGTAGCGGCTTGCCATGGCGTGAACAGGCCTTCGAGGTCGCGTACATAGGTGTGCTCGAACGCGAACAGCGGGGCGCCCTCTGGGTGGGTCATGGCCATGAGCGTACGGAACGCCAAAGAACGTGCGACGACCTCGGCGGCACCCACCCCACCGGAAAGGGCCCAGCAGTGACACAATGGGGAAACTGCCATGAACACATTCGAACCGCCCAACTTCTTCGAGCAGATCCGTTCGAACCATCGCCGCTCACTGGTCCTGATGGCCGCGTCGTTCGTGGTGCTCTATGGCTTCATCAATCTGATCGTGGCCGTGTTCGGCGGCTACCAGAAGACGACCGCGTGCACATACGACAGCACCGTGTCATGCGGCACTACCTGGTACTGGAACCCGATCACATTGGTTGCGACCGCAGCGGTGGTGGCCGGGTATCTGTGGGTCGCGTACCTGTCATCGGCGAAGGCTGCGTTGTCGATCACCAAGGCGAAGCCCGCCGACGGTCCGGAGTACCTACAGCTGCGCAACGTGGTCGAGGGGCTGGCAATTGCCGCCGGTATCCCGGTGCCTGCGGTGTACGTCGTGGACGATCCGGCACCGAATGCGTTCGCCACCGGCCTCAAGCCGGAGAAGGCGGCCGTGGCAGTCACCACCGGCCTGTTGGCGAAGATGTCGCGCCGCGAACTCGAAGGCGTGTTGGCGCACGAGCTCGGACACATCCGCAACCGCGACACATCGTTCATGACGCTCGTGGTGTTGACGGTGGGGGCGATCATGGTGCTGTCGTCGTTGCTCGTGCGTATCGGCTACTACGCCACGATCTTCATGGGCGGCAACCGGCGCAGTAGCCGCGACAACAACGACTCAGGTGCGGCCATCGGGCTGGCGCTGCTGGCCATCGGCCTGATCGGGTTCGTCATCGCCGTGCCGTCAGCGATGTTGTTGAAGGCTGCGCTGTCGCGCCGGCGCGAAGTGATGGCCGATGCAACTGCCGTCGAGTTGACCCGCAACCCGTCGGGTATTCGCTCGGCGTTGGAGAAGCTGGAAGCTGACACGACAGTGGTGAAGGCGATGTCCACCACGACCGCTCACCTCTGGATCGAATCACCGCTCGAGCGGTCGAAGGAGCAGGGGTTCATCGGCAGTGTGGGTCGCCTGTTCGATTCGCACCCGCCGCTGGCCGATCGCATCGCCGTGCTGCGCCGCTACGAGGGACTCGACCCGGACGGCCGTGGCCCGGTCGACCCCGGTCCGGTGCTCAGCCAACCCCCCAGCGCCCAGCCGCCGAGCGCTCGCCCAGCCAGCACGCATCCGAACTGGCCGTTGCCGCCGCCGAGCGGTCACCCGCTGGGCTGACACCCCGGTCACGCGCGGCCGCGAACCTCCCAAGTCTCACCGGTGATACAGTCGCACCATGTCATCGGTGACGATCCGCGACCTGCGCAACCACGGTGGCGAAGTGGTCGACCGCGTCGAACACGGCGAGTCAGTCGTCATCACGCGCGCAGGGACGCCAGTCGCCGAGTTGCGACCGCTGCCGAGGCGCGGCCTCGAAGCGGCAGCCCTACTTGAACGCTGGCGCCGAGTGCCGACCGTCGATGCCGCGTTGCTGTTCCACGACCTCGACGCAATCTTGGACTTCCCACTGTGAGCTCAGGCGCCCGCGATCATGCAGGGCTGCTCGACACCAACACCGTCATCCTGCTGCCGCGTCTCAGCGACCCTGAGCAACTGCCCGAACACCCGCTGATCTGTTCAATCACGCTGGCCGAGCTCTCGGTCGGCCCACTGGTAGCTGCCGACCCCGCGGTACGGGCCGCATGCCAGGCACAACTGCAGCAGGCCGAAGCCGATTTCGACGCGTTGCCATTCGATGCTGCTGCTGCCCGCGCATTCGGACGCGTGGCCGCCGACTTGCGCACCAGTGGCCGCAAGCCCGCGGCCCGCGCCTACGACGCGCTCATCGCTGCCGTGGCAGTCGCGAACGACCTCACCCTGTACACGGTGAATCCTGCGGACTTCACGGCCATCAACGAACTCCGCGTCGTGGCGATTCCGCACCCCGACCACACCACCTGAGGTTCGGGCTGCGGCGGCTCGCCGGCGCAGCCCAGTCACGCGCGGCCGGTCAGTAGAAGGTGGTGCGGCGCACCGGTTGGAACAGTTGCACGAGGTGACTGCACTGCGGGTCGGCCGGGCAGTCGGCGCACACCGGGGTGGCAACTTCCGGGCAGCGGTGGCGCATCTGGAACAAGAACCAGTCGACGGCACCCATCGTGCGTCCGCTGCGTTCGCAGAGGCGAGCGACAGCGTAGAACGTGGCTCGGCGAATGGCCGCCTCCTCGTCCTCGTCGAGCACGGTGCGAGCCTGCACCTTTGCCGCCAGTTGCGCGTCGTCGATGGCGACCATGCCCGTGCGCAGGCAACTGCGCTGCACGTGGTAGTCGACGATCGGCGGAGCATCGTCGCGCTCCGCAGCGGGCAACAGCCGCTCGGGGCGTTGGCGCAGGATCACGCCCAGCAGCGCTGACTTCTTACGCAGCGGGTCTTCGCGGTAACCACCGACATGGTCGAGCAGTGTGAGCAGCGAACGCATCGGGTGTGCGGTGGCGGCGGCCACGCTGATGAGTTCGGTCGGGGTGAGGCCCAGATGCTGCATCGTGGTTCCGTAGGCGGCTGCCAGTTCCGCGCACAGGTTGGGTTCGGGGAACGGGTCGCTGCCGTCGTCGGCCGCAGCGAGCGCATGCCACGTGTCGGCGGTGACTGCGGCCTGGCCGGCGGCCGACATCGCGTTCGGGTCGGCCGTCGCCCAGCGCCGATACACGGCCCACAGATAGTCGCTGCCCTTGCGCGTCGTGCCGTCGATGGCGTCGATCATCGACCGGTCCCAGTGGTCGTCGGCCGAGTACCAGAACCCGAACTGCTGCAGCGTCGCCGCGGCGAACCAGTCGATCGTCGCGGGGTCGCCGACCGCGGGAAACAGATCGCCGGTGAAGTCGAAGCCACGCAGGTCGGCCATCTCGGCGACGAGCTCTGCCATACGGTCGACCACGTCGGTGTTGACACGCGCCCGATGATCAGCGTGAGGCAACGGCGGCGGACCGGGTTGCCACAGCATCGTCGGGCCGAGGGCCGTCACCATCTCGGCCGCGGCGGCGTTGCCGCGACGCGCCGCCTCCACCGGGTGGTCGCCCAACAGCAGGCGAGCCACGGTGGTGCCGCAGAACGTGTCACCTGCGCCTGTCGGGTCGACGACCGCGACCGGGTGGCCGGTGAGGTCGGTGCGGTGGTCGCCCTGGAACACGCTGACCCCGCTGGCCCCACGGGTGACGAAACGCAGTTGCCCGGGTGCGGGCGCGGAGGATGCGGTATCGCCGAACAGCAGGCTCTGCTCGGCGGCGTTGCAGAACGACAGGTCGGTGGTCGACAGTGTGGCGCGCACCAGGGCGGTCTCCAGTTGTGCGGCTTTGCCGTAGGTGGAGCCGACGGTGAGGCAGCCGCGCTCGCGCAGCGCGTCGACGAACTTGCGCTGCAATCCGGCGTCCATGAACGGCACGCAGTACGCGCACGATGGCATGTCGGCAATCAGGTCGAGCAGCGCAGGCGTCATCTCCGGCTCGGCCCCGAGGTACTCGCGGAACAGGGTGATCGCGCCACCGTCGTCGTAGGCGATCTCGAAGCGCGGCAGCTCGGCGACAGGCACGATCGGGCCGACCCAATTCAGCAACCGCCGCGCGGGCTCGAGTTCGGGCGGCATCGGGTCGGGTACGGGCGCGAGCATCGTCACCTGCACGCCGGCACGCACTGCGGCGAGCGCGGTGTACAGGCCGGCACCACCGGGCGTTGCCACGGGCTCGCCGTCGATGTGGATGAGGTCCAGCGATGCGCCACCCACCACCAGCAGCCGCGGTGCACCCATCGCCCGCACCCAACGTTCAGCCCAACTCATGCGGTCGACACTAACGAGCCGTTCAACCGCGGAGCCTTGCGTGGCCCGCGCGGCGCGGCGAGCCGTGTCGCGTGGGCGCGATTCGTGCCGTTGCTGTCGTCTGTCGCGTGGGCGCGATTCGTGCCGTTGCTGTCGCATGGGCGCGCTTCGTGCCGGCGCTGCGCAAGAAGCGCGCCCGTGGGAGCTGGCTCGGTCACCAGCGGCACGAATCGCGCCCACGACACTTGGCACGAAGCGCGCCCGACCCTTGCGTGGGGAGCGCGCCCGAGGAGGTCACCTAGCATCGCCGCATGTTGGAACCGAGAAGCTTCGAGCGCGACTCGTCGCGCACTGTGACAGGGCCGCGCGGACAGGTCGGCCACGAGGAGCATCTCGCGCACAGCGACCGGCTCGTTCGCGCGCTCCACCATGTCGGCACCGACGCGTGGTGCCTCGTTGGCAACGGCTTGTCCAACCAGACATTCGTGCGCGGCCCCGAGGGCATCATCGCCATCGACAGCGGTGAGAGCGTGGAGGAGATGCGTGCGGCGATCGCCGCGCTGCGCACGGTGACGCGCGAGCCGATCGTCGCGGTGCTCTACACGCACTTCCACTATGTGCAGGGCACACGCGCCGTGATCGACGAACGGGGCGGCGCTGACCTCCCGATCTGGGGGCACACCCGACTGGAAGGCAACTTGCTGCGCGCCGCCACCGAGGTCGCACCCGCGTACGCCCGCGGTCTGATCGAACAGTTCGCGCTGCAGTTACCCCTCGACGGGCCCGATGGCTTGGTGAACGTGGGCCTCGGGCTGGCGTACCGCTTGGGCGAGCATGCCCCGTTCACACTCGGGCATGTGCCACCGACCGAAACGTTCGACGGCCCCACCGTCATCCGCGTCGCCGGGCTGGACGTGCACGTCCAGCCCGCACCATCCGACGCCGACGACTCGGTGACGTTCTGGTTCCCAGCGCTCGGCCTCGCGGTCCACAACATCGTCTGGCCGGCGCTGTTCAACATCTTCGCCATTCGCGGCGAGGAGTATCGCGACCCGCGGGTGCTGCTGCGCGGGCTGGACCATCTGCGTTCGCTCGGGGCGCACCACCTGATCGCCACACATGGCCCGCCGATGCGTGGCGCCGATGAGATCACCGAACGCGTGACGCTGTACCGCGACTCGATTCAGTTCGTCTGGGATCAGACCGTCCGGTGGACGAACCGCGGGGCGAGCAGTGAAGAACTGGCGCACCGGGTCGTCATGCCCGACGTGTACCAGGACGACTGGATGACCACCGAGTTGTACGGCGTGGTGGAGCACCACACACGGCAGGTGCGATCAGGTCTGTTCGGCTTCTTCGACGGCGACCCGCAGCACCTGTTCCCGCATGCCCCGGATGCGCGCGCTGATCGGTTCATCGATGCGATGGGCGGTGTCGACGCGGTTCGCGATCGCTGCCGTGGCGCGCTCGTCAATGACCTTCGCTGGGCGCTGGAACTGGCGGGCCTGCTCGCCAAGCGCACCGACGCCGACAACGACGATCGGACACTGCTCGCAGCCGCGCTGCGGTTGGTGGCGCAGCGCAGCACATCGGCGAACATCCGCAACTGGTGTCTCACGCGGGCGCTCGCGGCCGATGGCGCGATCGACACGAGCCGTCTCGATCAGCATCGCTTCCAGCGCCAACAGGTGCTGCGCTGGCCGACCGAACTCGCGGTGCATGTGCTGCGCGTCCTGCTCGACCCAGACCGCGCTGAAGGTATCGATCTACACGTCGCAGTGGAGCTGGACGGCGAACGCGCGGGACTGCACTTCCGCCATCACATCGCGGCCACCTCCAACGGCGACGGCGCTCACGTCACGTTGCGCTGCAGCAAGGCGATGTGGGCGGCGCTGCTCGCTGGCGGCGCCGACGTGTCGTTGAGTTCGTTGCTCGCAACTGGGTCGGTCGTGTGCGAACCCGCCGATTGCCGCGATCAGGTCGTGCGTGCGTTCGCATGCCTCGACCACCCGTCGTTCACCACGGATGCTCTGTGACCGTGGAGCCGACTTCGCTCCCCCACGGCACACCACGCTTCGATGGCAGCATCGGACGGCTCATCTCCGAATCGACGCCGCGTCGGCTCACCCGCGGCGGCGCACCCGATGGTGCCCCGAACGTGTTGCTGATCATGCTCGACGATGTCGGCTTCGGTTCGTTCGACACGTTCGGCGGGCCGGTGCTGGCGCCCGCGTTCCAGAAGGTGGCCGATCGCGGTCTGCGATACAACCAGTTCCACACCACAGCGCTGTGCTCGCCCACGCGGGCCACCCTGTTGACAGGTCGCCAGCACCACTCGGTGCACATGGGCGGGATCACCGAGATCGCCAACTCGTTCCCCGGCTACGACTCGGCGATCCCCCCCGAAGCGGCGACGATTGCGCAGGTGTTGCGCATGTCGGGTTACGCCACCTCGTGTTTCGGCAAGTGGCACCTCGCGCCCTCGTGGGAACAAGGGCCGGCCGGTCCGTTCGATCGCTGGCCGACTGGCATGGGCTTCGACCGCTTCTACGGCATCATCGGTGCCGAGGCCTCGCAGTGGGAACCGCCGGTGTACGACCAGACCACACCGATCAACCCGCACCTACGGAAGCCCGGCTACCACCTCACCGAGGATCTCGCCGATCAGGCGATCACCTGGATGCGCCGTCACGTCGCGTCGGCACCCGACCGCCCGTTCTTCAGCTACTTCGCCACGCCGGCAGTGCACGCACCGCACCATGCCCCGAGCGAGTGGATCGACCGCTTTGCCGGGGCGTTCGACGACGGGTGGGACGCGCTGCGCGAGCACATCTACCAACGCCAACTCGAGCTCGGTGTCATCCCACCGGGCACCGCGCTGACGGCGCGGCCCGAGCAGATCCCGGCATGGGACGACTACCCCGAGCGCTTCCGCCCGATTGCGACGCGGTTGATGGAATGCTTCGCCGGGTTCCTTGCGCACACCGACCATCACATCGGTCGCGTGATCGATGAACTCGAGGCCCTGGGCGTAGCCGACAACACGCTGGTGATCTATCTCAGCGGCGACAACGGAGCGTCTGCGGAGGGAACGATCCATGGCGCGTGGAGTGCGCCATCGTTCCAGAACGGCGTACCGGAAGACCCGGAGTGGCTGCTCGAACGGATCGCCGACTTCGGCACCGAGCGTTGCGAGAACCACTTCAACATCGGCTGGGCGTGGGCACTCGACGCGCCCTTCCAGTGGATGAAGCAGGTGGCCTCGCACTTCGGCGGCACACGCAACGCGCTGGCGGTCTCGTGGCCGCGAGGCATCGCCGATGCCGGCGGGCTGCGTTCGCAGTTCCATCACGTCGTCGACATCGCATCCACCGTCTACGAAGCCGCGGGAATCACGCCGCCCGAGCAGGTGAACGGCATCGAACAGATGCCGATCCACGGCACTTCGATGACGTACACGTTCGACACCGACGGCCCCAGCCGCCGCACCACGCAGTACTTCGAGATCCTCGGCAACCGGGCGATTTATCACGACGGCTGGATCGCGTCGTGCTTCCACGGTCGCCTGCCCTGGATCCGTCTGCAGGGTTTGGAGTTCGACGGGCCTCAGGAGGTGTGGGAGCTGTACGACGTAGCCAACGACTTCTCCCAGTCGGTCGACCTTGCGACGCGGTATCCCGAGAAGTTGGCCGAGCTGCAGCAGTTGTTCCACGAGGAAGCACTGCGTCATGGGGTGTACCCGTTGCGCGATGCCGGTTCGCCACGCCACGGCGAGTTCTCGGTGCCGAACACATTGGGCGATGTGCAGACGATGACCTACACCACCGCGCACACACGGATGCCCGAGAGTTCGGTGGTGAACCTGAAGAACTGTTCGTGGCGCATCGCCGGCGAGGTGCTGCTGCCGGACGCACCCGCGTCGGGTGTCGTTGCCTGCCAAGGCGGCAACATGGCCGGGTGGAGCATGTACTTCGAACACGGGCAACCCGTGTTCCTCTACAACTGCTTCGGCCACGACCTCACGTTCGTGCGCGGCAGCGTGCTGCTCGCCGGGCGGCACACGATCGAGGCGGTGTACGACCACGACGGCGGCTTCGGCACCGGTGGCGAGTTGGTGCTCATCGTCGACGGCCGGGCCACAGACCACGCACGGATTCCGCGCACAGTGCCACTCGTGTTCTCGATGAGCGGCGAGACGTTCGATGTTGGCACCGACACCGGCTCACCCGTCGGCCCGTACGGTCACGAAGTGGACTTCACCGGGTCGATCGTCGGGGTCACGCTCGAGCGGCGCAGCGAACCGGGCGCCGCAGTGAAGGCCGCGATGGCCGAAGGTCTGTTCAAGGCCAGCCTCAGCACGCAGTGATGCGCGCCCGTGCCCGCTGCGGCGTGCTGGCCCGCTGCGGCGCGCCCGGTTCAATGGGCGCGGTTCGTGCCGTTGCTGCGCATGAACCGCGCCCGTGGGAGCTGGGCCGGTCACCAACGGCACAAATCGCGCCCAACCCTGAACGGCCGAGTCACCACCGGCACAAATCGCGCCCAACCTGGGTGGGGTGGGCACGGCGGGGTCGGCGGGTGGCGAACAACTGGCTCAGTGCGTCACCCGTTTCGGCTCAGGCGAGTCACAACCCACCGAGCTGAGCGTTGCGCTACGCGTAGCAGCGGAGCTCCACTGTCGCCCCGTCGGGATCGCGCACGTACAGCGAGGTGCCGTTGCCGCGGGCGCCGAAGCGGGTGACGGGCCCTTCGAGCACCTCGAACTCGCCGTTGGCAGCGAGCGCGGCAAGATTGGTGGGGGTGACGACCAGACAGAAGTGGTCGAGTCGGCCGTCGTCGCGGGCGCCGGCGATCAGGTCGATGATCGTGGCAGCGTTGACTCGGACCGAGGGGAATGGCACCCGGCCCGCACGCCACTCTTCGACACGCACCGTCTCGAGTCCGAGGCGTTCGTGGTACCAGCGAAGTGTCGTCTCCACATCTGCGCACTTGAGCACCAGATGGTCGAGTTCGATCACCGTGACGGCGGATGGTTGCTGCATGCGAGTCAGTATGTGCCCTTGATCACGAAGTAGGAACCGCGAATGGTGCCCGCGAGCTTCGACTTCTGGCGAGCGAACTTGAACCGCTCGGCCAGTTCGCCAGGGATGTCCATGCCGTCGCCGACTTGGTGCTGGCTGCCTCGTTAGTGAAGACGTGGTCGTACTTGTTCTTGAAATATCGAGCCTCGTTGGCACGCAGACCGGCGAGGGCAGCTGCCACCGGCGACGACTGGAGACCCTCGGTCGAGACGGTGACGAAATCAACTGGACCAGACATGTGCGGTTTTTCCACGGGCCGCACGTCCAGTGGCGACGGCGGTGCCGAGTGTCCTCAGAGGACCAACTCGAACTCCACCCCGAGCGCCCGGTAGGTGGCGGCCGCTCGGCTGTCACGTGTGAGCAGGGTTGACCGGTGATGCCGAGCGGTCAGGGCGATGATCGCGTCGTAGACGGCACCACCAGCAACATGAGCCGCTGCCAGGTCGTCCACCAACCGCGCCTGGGTGTCTGCGTCGAGCGCCAGCCGCTTCGGGAATCGTGATGCCAGCAGCGTTGCGGCGTCGCCCGGGGCAAGGCGGGCGTCGCCCGGCAACCGGGTGAGGACGGAATACGTCTCCACCGCAGCGTGCGCCGGCAGGCCGACACTGCGCTTGCCCACTACCTCACGTACTCGCTGATGGGCGGCGTGTGACGCCTGCACCATTGGTACCGCCACGCTGGAGTCCGCCAACCATCTGGTCACCGGCGGATCGATTCCAGTAATGAGAAGACGTCGCCGTCGCCGATCGGCGTGTCGGAGATGGCGACGAGCAACCCGTCGCGGCGCTCCAAGCGGGCCGTGCGACCGCCTGGAGCCACGTGCAACCCGTCGCCGTATTGAGTGACGTCGACCACGGTGCCAGGGGTGAACCCCAACTGGTCGCGCAACGCCTTCGGGAGAACGATACGGCCGACACTGTCGATGGTGGCTTCCACAGGGATTACATTACCAGCCGTTTCCCTGACGCCCGTCGAGGTCGAACTCGACGTCCTCCTCGTCCTCGTCATCGTCCTGCTCGAACCCATCTTCGTCGAAGCTGCACCCACACGACAGCAGTTGCCCGCCACACGCGGGGCAGTCCTGCAGATCGCAGCCGGGATGGTGGAACGCACCGGGGGCGACACCACAATCGCCGCACCGCCCGACCGCCGCGGGCCGGCTTGGTTCGTTGCCGTAGCGGGCCATCGGGAACGGCTGGCCGTGACGGTGGAGCACTTCGAGCGTGCACGAAGCGCCCGTGCTCATCTCGGTGCCGCAGAGGTGGCACGCGGCCATTACGCCACCCCCTCGATCGCTGTGGCGGGGACCGCGTGGGAACGCGACAAGAACACAGAGAGGTACATATCGGATCTCCTTGGACGAGGGGCGGGTCGACAACTCGCGCCGTCCACCGCCACCATTGCTGCAGGGCCACCCGGGCCGATCCGACGCCACACCAAGGGGTCGTGTTACGGAACATATCGGCGAGATCGCGAACAACAACCTGGCTTGGCAGCTACCGATTCGACCTCACCGACTGAGTCGCTATTGCGAGCGAGCCGGCTCGTTCAACTCGACCATGTTGCCCGAGGGGTCGTGAAGAAATGCCTGGCGGCCGCTGCCCACCGGCTTGGGGTTGCTGATCTCGATGCCACGTGCGCGGATCTCGCGCACCGCGGCGTCGAGGTCGGCTACCCCGATCGCGTAGTGCTGACCGCAGGCTTCCGGGCCGGGCATCTCGATCAGATGCACCTGCTGGCTGGCAACGTCGAGCCACGCTCCGCCGAAGCGAAAGTCGGGACGGTCGTCGCGTTGAGTGAAGCCCAGCACCTCGGTGTAGAACTCGATCGCGGCGGCCGTGTCCTGCACATTGATCGAGACGTGGTGGATTCCCAAGGGCTGCACGACACCACTCTGGCAGAAGTCTGTCGATCCGATCGACCGCAGCGACGGCGGCGCAACTGGCACGCCGGAAAGGGCACAAAGGCACAAGCTCCGGCGTCCGAGAGTCTCTATTCACGCGCCACCACGGCGGCAGATGATCAGGGCACGGAACCACATGCCCGCGTTTGGAAGCGGTGTCAACGATGCCCGTTGCTCTGGAGGTGACTGCATTGGAGACTCGTGTGACCAGCAACGTCAACAAGCCCGAACCCACGCTGCTGCCGGAGTACTGCAAGGGGTGCGGTCGCTGCATCGATTCGTGCACGAAAGGCTGCATCTCGCTCGGCACCGAGATCAATCCGCTGACGGGCCTGGTGCCGGTGACACTCGACCTCGATCGGTGCAACCACTGCGGGTTGTGCATTGACGCCTGCCCCGAGCCATTCGGTATGCGACCCGAGGGTGAGGAGGTGGCGTTCGAACTGGTCGACCCCACGCACCTGTGTGGCCCGCGGCCGTTCGACTCGCCGATCCCGATCCCGCGACCCGATGTCACCGTGCCGCTCCCGGAGCGGTCGACGATGGTGATGAAGGGCACGTATGCGGTGGCGGTTGGCGCCGTGCTTGCAGGCTGTCGGCACGTGTACGGCTATCCGATCACACCGTCCACCGAGGGTGCCGAGTTGATGGCGAAGGTGCAGCCAGCACTCGACGGTGTGTTCGTGCAGGCGGTCAGCGAGGTCGCCGCGGTCAACATGATGTACGGCGCGGGCGGAGCCGGGAAGCGGTGCATGACGTTCACCAGTTCGCCAGGTTTCAGCCTGATGCTGGAGGGCATCTCGTACATGATCGGCGCTGAGGTGCCGGCAGTGTTCGTGAACATCATGCGTGGCGGTCCGGGCCTGGGGAACATCGCTCCCGAGCAGGCCGACATCAAGCTCGCGTGTCGCGGCCTGGGCCACGGCAACACGCAGGCGATCGTGTTCGCCCCGGCGACTCCGCAGGAGATGCTCGACTGCTCGATGCTGGCCTTCGAGCTGGCGTTCCAGTACCGCAACCCGGTGGTGATTCTCGGCGATGGCTATCTCGGTCAGATGACCGGCAAAGTGCGCCTGCCGGACCACATGGTGGTGCCCGGCATCCCCGAGTGGGCGGTGTCGGGCGATCACTCACACCGCGGCAACCTGATCTGCTCGATCGAGCTGTCCGAGGTTGGCCTTGAGGCGCACAACCTGATGCTCGACGCGAAGTACGACCGGATGACGGCCGCCGAGCAGCGCGCCGACCTGCACCGCTGCGACGACGCCGACGTGATCCTCGTGGCGTGCAACACACCGGCGCAATCGGCCAAGGGTGCGGTGAAGGAGCTGCGGGCCAAGGGAGTGAAGGCGGGGCTGTTCCGCCCGATCACGCTGTGGCCGTTCCCGATCGACGCGCTGCGGGCGGTGTTGCCGCAGGCTCACCGCCTGGTGGTGGTGGAGGCCAGCAGCGGCCAGCTAGAGGACGAGGTGCGCTTGGCGCTGAGCCACGCCGAAGTGCAACCGCCGCCGATGAGCCACGTACAACGTCAGGGCGGGATGCTGCCCTCGCAGGCCGAGATTGTGGAACACGTGCTGAGTGTCGAAGGGGTGCGCTGAGATGCCGTCGTCCGTCTTCTACCGACAGTTCGAGCGTCACGATCACGCCGCCGGGCTGCACGCACACGCCACCACCTACTGCCCAGGCTGCGGCCATGGCCTGGCACAGAAGTACTTGGCCGAGGCGATCGACGAGCTCGGGGTGCAGGACCGCACGGTCCTCGTGTCGCCGGTTGGCTGCTCGGTGTTCAGCTACTACTACTTCGACGTCGGGAACACGCAGGCCGCGCACGGCCGCGCGCCGGCCGTCGGCCTCGGCCACAAGACCGCCAACCCCGACTCGATCGTCATCTGCTACCAGGGTGATGGCGATCTCGCGTCGATCGGCCTCGCGGAGATCATCAGCACCGCGCAGATGGGCATCCCGATCACGGTGATCTTCGCCAACAACGCGATCTACGGCATGACCGGCGGGCAGATGGCGCCCACCACGCTGACCGGCCAACGCACCACCACGACACCCGAAGGTCGCACCCTGTTCTCCGGCCAGCCGTTGAAGGTGGCCGAGATGATCGCCGGCCTCGACGGCCCGGTGTTCGTGGAGCGTGTCGCGTTGTACGACAACAAGCACCGCACCCATGCGCGGCGAGCGATCAAGAAGGCGCTCGAGTTGCAGGTGAACGGTGTCGGGTTTGCGTTCATCGAAGTGCTGGCCGAATGCCCGACGCATCTCAAGCTGTCGCCCGAGGAGACGGAACACTGGGTGCGCGACAACATGGAGCCGGTCTTCCCGCTCGGCGTGAAGAAGGACATCACCGATGGCCCCCACTACCCCACGATCCCGACACCGTCGTTCGATGTCGAGCGGATCCTGAGCGTGCTGGGCACCACCTCCGAACAGCCGACGCGGTACGCCACTGGTTTCCCTGCGCACCTCGACCCGGACGACATCAGCCTCAAGTTGGCCGGTGCCGGCGGTGACGGTGCGCAGACCGCGGCGATGTTGATCACCCGTTCGGCCATCGCCGAGGGGTTCGACTCCACGCACATCCCCAGCTACGGGCCCGAGTCGCGCGGCGGCACGTCGTACGCCGATGTGCACGTCGCCGCGGTGGAAGTGCTGTCGCCCGCGGCGCCGCACCCGCACGTGCTGGTGGCGTTCAACGCGCCCAGCTTGGCCAAGTTCGGCCCGACGGTGCGCGCCGGTGGCGTGGTCATCTACGACAGCTCGATCATCACTGAGGTGCCCGACGGGAGGGCTGATGGCGTGCGCATGGTGGGCGTGCCGTTCACTGCGGTGGCCAAAGAACTTGGCTCGGCGGTGGTGAAGAACATCGTTGCGTTGGGCGCGCTCCAAGGCGTCACCCAGCTGTTCCCGAAGGACACGTTCCTCGCCGCGATCCGTGCCTCGTTGGGCAACCATCGGGCAATGCTCGCCCTCGACGTGCAGGCCTTCGAACGCGGCGCCGCGCTGGCCGCCGAGTTCGTCGCCGGCCCCTGACCCAGCCCCGGCGCGCCGACCCCGGTTGGCCGCGATTCGTGCCGTCGGTGACCGACCCCCTGACCCCCGACATTGGTTGGGCGCGATTCGTGCCGCCGGTGACCGGCCCCCTGACCCCCGACATTGGTTGGGCGCGATTCGTGCCGCCGGTGACCGGCCCAGCTCCCACGGGCGCGCTTCCTACGCACGAACGGCACGAAGCGCGCCCACACGACAGCAACGGCACAAATCGCGCCCACACGGGCCGGGCCGGGACAGCAACGGCACAAATCGCGCCCACACGGGCCGGGCCGGGACAGCAACGGCACAAATCGCGCCCACACGAGCCCACACGAGCCGGGCCGGGTCACGACACCCGGCCCGGCAAAGGTCGTGTCGAGGGGCCTCGCTGGCTGCGCTACCTTTTGGACATGAGCACCAACCTTCGTCTGTACACGGCCGCCGTCTACGCCTTCGAGCATGTGCTGAAGTCGGCCAAACCCACCACGTTCAAGCGCAAGGCACCGTGTGACGGCTGGACCGGCGCGGACGTCTACGAACACGGCATCGGCAACCTGGCGATGATCAAGAGCTTCGCCGCCACGGGCAAGGGCCCCAAGAGCACGCCGAAGCTGGGCACCGATCCGCTGGGTGCGTGGCTGAAGATGCGCGAGCAGACGTTGGACGTGCTGGATCGTCCCGGCGCGCTGGAGTCCATCGCGCACAACCCGTTCGGGCCCGAGTTCGGCCCGATGCCAGTGGATGCGCTGGTGGGGTTCATGGCTGCCGACCTCGTGCCACACGTATGGGATCTCGCACGCACGGCCAAGGTTGACGAGCGGCTCGACCCGACGCTCGTGAAGCACTCAATGGCCACCTGGAAGTCGTTGCCCGCCGAGGTGCTGCGGATGCCGGGGATGATGGGTGCGGCGGTGAAGTCCGTCGCCGGCTCCGATGCCCAGACCAAGATGCTGAACTTCCTCGGCCGCGAGGTCTGAGGCGAAAGCCGACAGCACGAACCCGTGCCGCACATGGCACAGGACGATGCAGGTAGCGTCATGGTGTGAAAACCCGCCTCCAGCCACTGCTGCGGGTGCTGGTAGCTGCAGGGTTGCTCGTTGCGGTCGCAAGTCCGGCGACGGAAGTGGGGGCGCAACCACCCCGCACAGCAGCACCCAGCACCGTCGGTGCGGAGTCAGTCGCGTTCGGTTCGTCGACAATCGCCGATTCCGCTGGCCGGTATCTCGTGCAATACCAATCGGCGGCGGGCTTGCTGCACAGCACTGCTGCGCTCACCGTGCAGGGTGTCGTCACTGACGACGTCTCGACGACGGGAATCTACGTGGCGACCGTGGAGGTGGATGCGCAACGGGCCGAGCGCCTGCGCTCCACATCCGGTGTCGTCGCCGTCGAACCCGACCACATCCTCACCGCCTCGACGAGTCAGTCGAGTCCCCCTTCGTGGGGCCTCGATCGCCTCGACCAACGGGCGTTGCCGCTCGACTCGAGCTACACCTATACGGCCACCGGCGCGGGGGTCACCGCGTATGTGATCGACACCGGTTTGCGGATGACACACACCGAGTTCACCGGCCGCGTGCCTCGCTCCGCGTACCATGATTTCGGCGACGGCACCCTCGCCACGGATTGCCACGGTCACGGCACCCATGTCGCCGGCACGTTGGGTGGCACCACGTACGGCGTGGCCAAGGAAGTGACGATCATCCCGGTGAAGATCGGTGACTGCACGGGTCAGAGCACCAACTCGATCATGATTGCCGGCATCAACTGGGTGATCGCCGACCACGTGGCGGGCATTCCGGCGGTGGCCAACATCAGCTTCGGTGGGGCGGCATCGTCATTTGTGGATGCGGCAATCAACGCCTTGATCGCTGATGGTGTCACGGTGGTCGTGGCAGCTGGAAACGACGCTGCGCCGACCTGCGGCGTCAGCCCAGCTCGTGCGGCGGCAGCGATCACGGTTGCCGCCTCGGACAGCGGCGACAACAGGGCTTCGTACTCAAACTATGGGTCCTGTAACGACATCTTCGCTCCCGGCTCGAACATCTTGTCGGCGTACTTCGGGTCGGACACTGGAGCCGCGTATGGCAGCGGCACATCAATGGCTTCCCCGCACGTGGCGGGTGTTGCGGCGCTGATGCTGCAGGACAACCCGACAGCTACACCTGCGGCGATCTGGACTGCACTCAGCGCCAACGCCACGACCGGTGCGGTCACCGGCTTGTTGAGCGGTGACCCCAACAAGCTCCTCTCCATCCCCGGAGTGGCGCCAACAGGTCCGGCGTATGTGCCGTTGAGTCCGGCGCGGCTGATGGACACACGCCCCGGCGAAGCAACCATCGACATGGCCTACTCCGGCATCGGACAACGACCAGCCGGTTCAGTCACCGAACTCGTCGTCACCGGCCGCGGTGGCGTCGACGCCGCAGCAAACGCCGTGGTACTCAACGTCACCATCGTCTCACCCACCGGCGGCGGCTTCGCCACCATCTACCCCTGCGGCACCACACAACCCACCGCATCCAACCTCAACTACACCACCGGCCAAACCATCCCCAACGCCGTCATCGCCAAAATCGGCACCGCCGGCAAGGTGTGCCTCTACACCAACGCACCCACCCAGTTCGTCGTCGACGTCGCCGGCTACTTCTGAACCCAGCCGACCCGGTTGGCGTCGCGGCGCTCAGCCGTCGGCGGCAGGCAGGTACAGCGAGACAGTGGTACCGCTCGGACTGCTGTCCAGGGTGAGGTGCCCGTCGTATTGGTGGAGCACGCCGTGCACAATCGACAGACCGAGGCCAGCGCCGAGCGCATCGGTGCCGACGAGTGAGGTGTTGAACGGCTCCCACACCTGGTTGAGGCGGTCGGCAGTGATCCCGTAGCCGTTGTCGGTAACCGCGATGCGCACCCAGTGACCCGGCTCGGGTCGATGCGACAAATGGCATCGCGCCTCCGCACATGCGCGCACGTCGATGTGCACCGAACCACCCTCCGGGAGTGATGCAGCAGCGTTGTGAATGATCTTGAACACCACCACGCGCAATGCTTCGGCAGCCATCAGCACATCTGGAACGCCATCGGCGATGTCAATGCTGAGGCCCGCCGCTGCCGGAAGACCGCTACGCAACATGGCGTCCACGTCGTGAAGTACGTCCGGGACCGAGACGGGTTCGACGGCGCCCGGCTGGCCACTGGCGAACGCCATCAGCCCACTCACCAACAAGCCCGCACGAGCGATCGCGGCGAGACTCTGAGTGAGCGGATCGTTCGGACCCTCTGTCGCGCGTTCCATGTGTTCGAGGTTGCCACCAATGACCTGTAACAGGCTGCTGAACTGATGGGCGAACAAACCAGCCGTGCGGGCCAGCCCCTCGAGCCGCTCGCTCTGCTGCGCTTTCAGCTCCGTGGCGTGGCGCTCCGTCACATCGAGCATGGTGATCAGGATTCGACGATCTCGGTCATGGCTGGTGCCAGTGAGCACGGCACGGGCATCGACTCGGCGTTCGGAACCGTCGGGGCGAATGATGCGGCCCGGAATATCGGCTTCGCCACCCTTGGGCAGCAACGAGGCGACCGTATCCAAGTGGGGCCGATCGTCAGGGTGAAGGAGTGCTCGAAACGTTGAACGCCGATCGATGTCACCCATCGGCCGACCGGTCAACTCCGTTGCGTTGGGGCTGAGAAACTCGAACTCGTCGCGATCAGGCCGAGCAACCACCACGGTGACCGGCAGTTCGGCGAGGAGGTTCCGATAGTGACGGTCCAACGCCGCGAGGCGATCGATCAGTTCCTGGTCGGCCGAACGATCCGTGGTGACCTCGGCGAGATGACCGTCGATTCGGCTCACACTGGACACCGCACGCGTCCACCCAACCCGACCATGATCAGTTTCGATCAAGCGCCTCACCGATGTGCCACGCCACGCAGTATTCGCAGCAGCAATCCACTCGTCGAAGTCGGGGCACACGGCGCTGGCCAGCGCTCCGACGCGACTCCCCCACACCGACTCGGCCTTCGCGTTGGCCCACACCACATGGGCATCGACGACAGTGTTCGACTCGCTCATCAGCGGGCGAAGCAAGGCAACGCTGGCATCGAGCTGACCGAGCAGGTGCAGAGGCTCAGCGGACGCTTCGGTCACAGCTCTGTGACGTCACGATTGAAAGCGGCTCTACGCGTTGAACGCTGGGGGCGTGTGATGGGGGTGCCCCTGGGATAGGGGTCCGCGTTGTGTGTCGGAGGCCTCGACATTCTGTGGATTGCGACATCTGCAGACAAGGAGGCCTCCGACGTGAGGAACGGTAGTGGC